>Ga0222695_1000396_pt1 | contig 24469 bp, 17 predicted proteins | sample AntAcemetage1398_FD_179834 | JGI IMG/M metagenome (GOLD analysis project Ga0222695, IMG submission 179834) | Saline water microbial communities from Ace Lake, Antarctica - #1398 | ecosystem: Environmental > Aquatic > Non-marine Saline and Alkaline > Saline | place: Antarctica: Ace Lake...
AACCGTGCCAACAGACACATCTCCTAATGAGATTCCAACTCTTCCAAAAGGACATTTTATTCAACTTGAAGTAAGAATGTACAGTAATGAGTGGAATATAACTCCAACTGTTGGACTCATTCATTTTGATTACAGATGCTCACTCCCGGGTTTGCAATAAAAATAAACAGTTTCTGATAATCTGGTAAAAAGAATCATTTCCATTAAAATAGCTAAGTATTAATCAAAGATTGGGGGATTCCATGATTTTAGGAGAAGGTATTCTTTTTGAGAAGATCGAAGCGCTTCCGGGTGAAGAGGTCCTCTGGAAAGGAAGGGCTGATAAAAAAGGGTTCTTTTCAGGGATCTTTTTTATACTTGCACTGCTTTTGGTGATTGCTCTTTTTTTAACGTTAATAGTTAACATTGATACTCTTTTTTTTGACACGGCCCCAAACCCTGAATATGTGGAGAAGTCTAATGAATCTGGAAACATAGTGGATTCTACGACTCAGCAAAAGGTGGTGAAAAAGAAAAGAATAAGGAAAACTGTCAGAGTAGTAAACAAGAGGAATGTAACGATATTTTCCTTTCTTTTAGGTGTTTACCTCCTAGTTACATTGTATTTTATCTATCTTGGATATAAGAATTCATTTTATCTGATCACAAATGAACGGATAATTATTCAGAGGGGATATAAGAGCAAGATCCTAACAGCGATAGATTTGGACAAAATAATAACAGTCCGCTCAAGTCAATCATGGATTCAGAAATTTTTTAAAATTCACTCAATTCATATAACAGTTGCAGGGATAGAACTGGCTCAGAATGGTTTTGCGAAAGGTGGACATAATATGATCGGAAACATTCCAATAACTGAAAACATTACATCAAAACTGCTGAATGAATGGTTGCCGAGAGATAATAAAAAGGTTGTTAGTTCTTAAGAATTAGTGACATGAAACTATCTAGAGATTTTTACCTACCATTTCTTAAAATTGAAATATCCGAATCTGAGCTCAAAACCGAATGATGGTCCACTAAGATCAGCAGCAGAGTAAAAAATGGAATCGGTTTCTGGAAGCATTCCTGGAAGGCGGTAGGAAATGTTAAATCCAATGGCAAAGAACTTTTTGGGAACAATTAAAAAAGAAATTTCAGGTTCATAGATGAAAAAGCTTTGATTATATGTTTCTCCGGAATCCAAAAAATCATAATCCCCACCGTTTATTCCTCCAAACCCGAAAAGGCTTAGCAGTTCGATCTTAAATATTTCCGATACCTGAAAATTATATCCGACTAAAAGCCCGAGATAGTAGAAATCCAGGTCAGGATCTTTAAAGTCATTACATGCTTCAGTTTCAGATCCACCCCAACCGTCACTGTCATTATAATAATCACCGTATTCAACCCCCGTACGACTGCAATCGTAGGGAACTTTGTTCGCCAGAATATAAGCTCCGCCTCCAAGGATGAAATTGTTTATCATAACTCCACCACGTATTGCAATAAGGAAAGCAAACTCATTGTTTTTAGAAAAAGGGTTGCTGTCCCCAATTGACGTAAATTTTGTAGATGGTGCTCCCCATCCACCGACTTTAAGTTTACCAGCTCCGATATTTATAGAAAAACTCAGAATGAGAATTCCAACCATTAAAGTTGAAATTTTTTTCATCGGCCGGCTCCCTGAAGAAGTAATAAACTTAAGCAATAAATTCATTGTTAAACTTTAGTGGATGTTAGCAAGCATTTTTATTTAAAAAGGATATAATTTCTTAGAAAAAGTCAGAGAATCCCCCTAGCCCCCTTTGACAAGGGGGAATAGGAAATTAAAGTCCCCTTGTGAAAGGGGATTTAGGGGATTCAAGGATTAAAGTCAAAGTCCCCTTGTGAAAGGGGATTTAGGGGATTGATTTTAGCAGCTTGACATCCGCCTTCCAAATATTATAATTGCAATTAGAGAAACTGTACGAGAAGACCGCCAATTGAAGCATATCTTTTACAATAAAAAACTTAAAGATAGAGCTAGAAGCATGAGAAAGAATATGACTGAACCTGAAAAGAAAATCTGGATTGAGTTGTTATCGAAAGATCAGTTTCTTGGCTTACGGTTTTTAAGACAGAAACCGATTGATAATTTTATTGTTGATTTTTATTGTAGCAAGTTGAGAGTGGCAGTTGAAATTGACGGAGATTCTCATTATGGGGATCAATCTGAAGCTTATGACAGTGAGAGAACGCAGGTTTTGAGAAAATATGGAATTGTTGTTTTCAGATATACCAACAATGAAGTTATGACAAACCTTGAAAGTGTTGCAGAAGATTTGAAAATTAGAATTAAAAAGATGGTGGGAGAATTGGTAAATGAAGAGTGATAAGAATCCCCCTAGCCCCCTTTGACAAGGGGGAATGGAATTAAAGTCCCCTTGTGAAAGGGAATTTAGGGGATTCAAGGATTAGAACCTAAGTACAAGTTCCATATTGAACCCCTGGAAGTTGGCTTTGACGAGATCCCCTTTCCATTCGGCCTTTGCGATGATATGTCTGTATGAGAATTCAAGTCCTGTCCAGTGCCACGGATAGACTCTGACACCTGATTTGAGGTTTATATAGCCGAGATACTTACCTGCGTACATTCCGTTGATATCAAAGAAGATGCCGGAATATTTAAAAAGTGTTGTCTCGAATGAAAGTCCGATCGAAGGAAAGGGAACGATTGGAATATCGAACTTATCGCCTCTATTTGAAAAAGTATCATCAACTTTTATATCGGTAATGAAACCATCAATTCTGATGGAGGGTCCAAGCCTGAAGCTAAAGTTTTTTCCAAGATCAAGATCAAGGATATACCAGCAGAAATCAAGCGTGATAAGATGCATGTTGAATTTTGTTTTTACCTTGTCACCAGTTCCGAAAACGGCATCAAAGAAAACGATATTTCTTTTTAAAATGTCTGTTTTCTTTGCATCAAGCATTGTGTAGCCGACAGAAAGTTTTATAGATTTAAGTCTGAGAGCAAAATTAGCAGTAAAATGAAGGTCTTTTTTATCCATTCCAAGATCTTTAACAAAATAAATGTGTCCCGCATTACCGGTATCATTGTCTTCGGTCTCAAAGTAGAATTTGTGGAAGAAAAACCCTACGCCGAGCTCAATTGTAGCCTTTTCAGGTTCTCCAAACCAGCTTTCACCGGATTTCTTTTCGGGTTTTGACTCTTTTTCAGTTTTTGCCTTATCCTCTGCAAAAAGCACAAAGCTTAAAAGAATGATAACAAGAACTGCAACGAACTTCTTTTTCATTGTTTTCTCCTATGTTTCAAAATTTCCTTTAAATATTTTCCAGTAAGAGATTTCTTATTTGTTGCAACCTGTTCAGGGGTGCCTTTTGCAACAATTTTTCCACCTTCATCACCACCGTGTGGTCCCATATCAATAATGTAATCTGCTGACTTGATTATATCAGGATTATGTTCAATTACAACAACGGTTGAACCTTTCTCGACAAGTTTGTTAAGTATCTGAATTAACTTCCTTATATCATCAAAATGCAGTCCTGTTGTCGGCTCATCAAGAATATAGAGCGATCCGACAGAACGTTTTTTTGAAAGCTCTTTAGAAAGCTTTATTCTCTGAGCTTCACCACCGGAAAGAGTGTGTGCAGGCTGACCAAGCTTGATGTAGCCTAGACCAATATTTTCAAGCAGATCGAGTTTTCTTTTTATTGAAGGAAAAGGACTGAAAAGTTTAACTGCCTGACTAACTTCCATCTCAAGAACGTCGTAAATGCTGTAGCCTTTGAACTTTATTTCAAGAGTGTCCTCGTTAAAACGTTTTCCACCGCAGTCAGGACATTTTACATAGGTGTCGGGCATAAAGTTCATCTCAATTCTAATAATTCCTGCACCCTGACACGTTTCGCAGCGGCCGCCCTTAACATTAAATGAAAATCTGCCTGGTCTGTATCCTCTTGCTTTTGATTCATGCATGGCTGTGAAAAGGTCTCTGATCGGACCGAAAGCGCCGGTATAGGTTGCAGGATTGGATCTCGGCGTTTTTCCAATAGGGGACTGATCTATTTCGATGAGATCTTCCAGTGTTCCTTTGATCTTTATGCTTTTGTATTTAGCTTTTTGTTTTTTTATCGCAGGGATAAGAGTTTCCATAATAAGTGAGCTTTTTCCACTTCCTGAAACACCAGTCACTGTACAGAAAACTCCAAGCGGTATTTCGGCCGTTATATTTCTGAGGTTGTTTATTGAAGAGCCTTTTAGAGTTATCCATCCGGAAGGCTCTCTTCTTGTTGCAGGATAGAAAATTTGTTTTCTTCCTGTGAGATAATCAGCAGTCAGAGAATTTTTCACTTTTCTTATTCCAACAGCTTTTCCGGCGTAGAGAAGTTCTCCGCCTTTTTCTCCGGCTCCGGGCCCCAGATCAATAAGAATATCGGCACTTTCTATCATATCCTTATCATGTTCAACAACGATGACATTATTTCCCTGATCTCGAAGATTCATTAATATCTTTATGAGTTTATCTGTGTCGTCCGAATGAAGGCCAATGCTTGGTTCATCAAGAACATAGGTTACTCCTGTAAGAGCTGAACCAATCTGAGTTGCAAGATGAATCCTCTGAGCTTCACCACCCGAAAGTGTTGCGGTTTTTCTATTCAAAGTGAGGTAGCCTAGGCCGACCTTAAAAAGAAAAGAGAGTCTTAGATGGATCTCGTTTACAAGTTTTTCAGCAATTTCCCACTGGAAGTCGGATAAGTCGAGCTTTTGTCTGTCATCAAAGCGTGTGTAAAGAGTCTTTACGGGAATTTGCCCAAGTTCATAGATGTTTTTACCTGAAATTGTTACAGCCAGAGCTTTTTTGCTGAGTCTTGTACCATTACAGAGTGGACAGACACCTTCAACAAGATATTTTGAAAGTTCATTTCTGATCATATCCGATTCTGTTTCTTTATAACGTCTTTCAAGCATAGGAACAATGCCTTCAAATTGTTTTTTGAACTTGTGACGCATGTTTGTGGTTTTAACGCTGAAATTTATTTCTTCCGTTGAGCCGTTAAGAATAGCGTTCTGAGTTTTTTTCTTAAGATCTTTAAAGGCAATTTTCGGGTCATCTCCATAAAATTCGATGACTTGTTTGACCATTATCTTTGTAAATCTCTGAATTCCTGCAACTGCTCTGTGATATACTTTTTCAGGTGCGATGAGAATTTTGCTTTCATCCATGTGCATTTTAAAACCAAGACCGTTACATTCAGGGCATGCTCCATTGGGATTGTTAAATGAAAATGTTCTCGGTTCGATCTCATCGTAGTAAATATCGCAATATGGACATGCAAAATGTTCGCTATATAGTTTTTCAACTCCGTCAGTATCTTTTACAATGAGTTTTCCTTCACCTTTAGAAAGAGCTGTTTCCACTGAGGCTCTGACACGGTTTACGTCCATGTTTTCCTTTATTGCCAGTCGGTCAACAACGACCCTTATTGTGTGTTTTATGTTTTTATCAAGTTTGGGAAGTTCTTCGTCAAGTCTGAACTCATTTTCATCTATTATAACTCTGACAAAGCCTTCCTTGTGAAGATCTTCCAGCATTTTCTCATAACTTCCCTTTTTTTGTGAAGCAAGAGGAGCCATTATGTAGAGTTTTTTACCGGTCATATTAAGAATTGACTCAATTATTCTGCTTGCAGGAGTCTTCTCGATAACTTTTCCGCATTTATAGCAGTGGACAGTTCCAGCTCTTGCAAAAAGAAGCCTCAGATAGTCATAGATCTCAGTTGTGGTTCCGACAATTGAACGCGGAGAAGCATTCAGTCCACGCTGCTGTATCGCAATACTTGGTGAAAGTCCTTCAATATGGTCGACATCGGGTTTTTCAGAAAGTTCAAGAAATTGTCTTGCGTAACTTGAGAGACTTTCAACATAACGGCGCTGACCCTCGGCATAGATAGTATCAAAAGCAAGTGACGTTTTTCCCGAACCACTCACACCTGTTACAACTACCAGTTTTTCATGAGGAATTACAAGATTGAAATTTTTGAGATTGTGGTGTCTGACACCCTTAAGAATAATGCTGCGAGCCATGTATCCCTCCGCAAGGATAAGTTCACAAGAAGTTAGTGTCAATGAGTGATTTTGTCAAGATAGGTACGGGGAGAAAATTTGAATAAAACAAACTGATAGGTTAGTATCGGGCTGTATTTTGTTTATTTTCCGGAGGATATTATGAAAAGATCTTTATTCCTTATTCCCTTAATGATGATTTTTGTCGTTTCGTGTGCAACGTCAGAGATTAAAGTTACATCACTTGACAAACTTCCGCAGCAGGTCGATCTTAAAAATCTGCCTACTCAGGAACAGAATCCCAAAGCAGATGGTGTTGTGCTGTACAACAATACGATTTATGATGTTGATTACGTTCCAAATGTAGGAATTGAAACTTACAAAACGCAGCATGTTATTTTCAGAGTTTTTCGAAATGCGGATGTCGTTATGAAAAGTGCTCTGGCCGTTGATGATAAGACAGTTTTTGAATCATTTTCCGCAAGAACTATTAAACCTGACGGAACGATCATAAATCTCAAAGAGGATGATATTTATTATTTTATTACAAATCTGAAGACCAAAGGCCATGACTCTGAGGTCAAGATGGCAAGATACAACTTTCCTCAGCTTAAGGACGGCGATCTTGTTGAGCTTAAGTATACGATAATTAACAAGAATTTCTTTTTCGGAGATCGTTTTTACTTTCAGAATGCTGTGCCTGTAAAATATTCCAGACTTGAAGTGAATATCCCAAATTTTGTTTTTGAAAAGAGAACAGGACTCCACTTTAAGTATAAGGCTAGAAATATAGAGCTTAAAGATCCTGTGATTACGGAATCTGTGGGTGACACCGGTGATAAGAAGTTTGTCTGGGAGAAGAAGGATATTCCACAGCTTGTTCTTGAACCGGGAATGGGAGATCTCAACATCTATATTGGACATCTTGATATAAATATTTCGCCTTTTAAGAAATGGAAAGATTTGGCTCATGGTCAGTATGATAGGTTCTATGGCCCAGTTGTTGATGAGATGACTAATGAAGAAGAGAAGATGATCGGTGAAAAGCTCGCAGTAGTAACTAAAGACCTGAAAACTGAGGATGAGAAGATCGCTGCTATTTATCATTATGTTCAGACCTATCATTATGATATGACACATGTCTACTTTGGTCATGGAATGAAGCCAAACAGAGTCAAGACAATAATGGATAGAGGTTATGGAGATTGTAAGGATCACGCGGTTCTTATGCTTGCCATGCTTAAGGAAGCTGACATTAAAGCGTTTCCGGTTCTTATTGGAGTTGGAGACTCAGAACTTGTTGATCCAAAATTTGTCGGAGTTTATGCTTTTAATCATGTGCTTTTAAGAGTTTATCCGAAAGTTGGGAAACCTTTTCTCGCCGATCCTACTAGTCCGGTAACTGGATATAAGAAAACTCCTTTTATGGATTCCGACAGCTATCTTCTTGAGCTTAGACCGAAGAAAGACGAAACAAAAATTCTTCTTGAAAAAACCCTTAATGAGGGTTTTACAAAGAACTATATGGAAGTGAATGTTACTGGTAATGTCAAAAAAAAAGCAGCAGTTTATGAAGTAAAAGCCACATATCACGGAGCAGTTTCCGAGATCTCAAGAGCTTATGGTGTCAGATTAAGAACCGATGTGCTTGAGAAGTTTATAAGAGCAGGGATCTGTAAGCCTTTCTACAATGCAAAAATTACAGACATTAAGATCGAGAATCTTAAAGAACTGGAAAAGACACTGACCTTTTCATACATTGTAACCGTTCCTGTTAAAGACGAATTTGTTCCCGTAGCATTTCTTAAACTGCCGACAGAAATGCTCAATATCAACCAGATCTATGTTGAGAAAAGAACCAGACCGCTTAAACTATGGCCTCCTTTTAGAGGAAAAATAAGTTATGATATAAGTTTTGATTCAAACGTTTTCAGAACAATGATAGATAAGGAAAAACTTAATAAAACTATTAGCTTTGAAGATAATTTCATCTGGAAGACAACAGCAGAACTTAAACCCGGCAAACTCCTTTTCTCAGGCGAATACACTAAAAAAGCAAACAAAATACCAGCCGAAAAAGTTCTTCCTTTCCTCGCAAAACACTTTGAAGCTACAAAACAACTCTTTAAGTTCAGATTTATGGGCTTTGCCAAAATGGGTGAAACAGCTCCTGAACCTGAAGCAGAAGAAACAGCAGAAGAAACTAAAGAGTAAATTCGTCTTTTCTTAAATTGACAAAGAAACCTCGGTTGATAGAATTCACCGTTTTAAATCATATCGGAGAAACCAATGCTCAGAGCAATGACCTTAATTTTCTTTTTCTCTTTTTTAATAATTTCCTGTGAAGATGCAAGCTCTGTTAAGCCAGAAGGATCAGAGGGCGGTTCATGTTATGGAAATGGAACCTGTGATGAAGGACTGACGTGTGTTTCTACTGTATGTGTGGATCTTAGTAATTATAATGATGACACGGGGATAGGGACGGACACGGACGAAAAGGACGATACGGACTTAGGGAATACGGGAAACACAGGAAACACTGGTGATACAGGAAACACTGGTGATACAGGAAATACTGGTGATACAGGAAATACTGGTGATACCGGGACAGACACGGACGAAAAAGACGATATGGACTTAGGGAATACTGGTGATATTGATGAAGTTCCGGATGATGATTCTATTGCAGAAAAAATAGAATGTACTGTTACAGATAATCTGGATGGTACAAAAACAATTAGCTGCAATGATGGAACTGAAGTTACAGTCAGTGATGGCGAAGATGGAAAAAGTTCCTTAGTTAAAGTTGAGCCAATTCAAGATGAAGACGAAGGACATGATTGTAATAATGGTGGAAACTGGATCATAACTTGTGAAGATGACGGTGTTGGGGAATGTGTCAGCGAGACTGAAGAAAAAGTTGCGGTGTGTAATGGTGAAAGCCCTGACAAAGTTTATTATCTGGATTATATGATAAAGACTGAAGATGATTTGAATTTTATCTCAGACTACGATGTTATTATGGGCGATCTTATTGTTGAAAGTACGAATCTTGTCAATATCGCTTTTCCCAATCTCCAAATGGTCAGTGGCGCCATCATGATTAATCAAAACGAAGATCTTACCTCAGTATCTTTTCCTTTGTTGGTAGGCGTTGACGGAGGATTTTCTTTGGAAGAGAACACAGTGTTATCTAGCTTTTCTGTACCCGCTTTAAACAGTGTAAGAGGCGTAATTGCCTGTGGCCCGGAAGCTACTCCTTTTTTCTCATGCAGTGTAAATATTATTGAAAACGAGGCGCTAGAGTCTTTATCTTTAGAATCTGTCACAAGTTTGGAAAAAGGTGTCTTTATTTATTCCAATGATAATGTTTCATCTATTAATATATCAAATCTTAAAGATGTCGGTGATGATTTTTATGTCATGAATAATAATTTACTTGTTTCTTTAACTTTGAATGAGGTTGAAGAAGTCCCTTCTGGATTATTTGTTGAATCCAATGCGAAATTAACAACGTTTGAATGTCCTAAGCTTACAAACGTCGGAGAAAGTTTTAATTTTGTAGATAATGATTCTGCTGTGACATTATCTATTCTTTTGTTGGAAAATATAGGACAAACACTTACAGTACGAGAGAACGCATTAATGACTTCTTTTTCGCTACCGTTACTTGAAACAATAGGTTCCGCATTAAGAATTGGATCAAATAATGATTCGTTGGATTTTTTTAATCTTTCCAGTTTGTCAGAGGTTGGATCTGATTTCAATATAATTAATAATCCAAAGTTACCCACAGTAACAGCCAATGCGTTAAGGGATCAGGTTCAAGCTGCAGAGGGAATTGGTGGTACAATTAACATTTCAAACAATAAGTCTGAATAACTTCCTACTCCCCGAAAATTCTTTTTTTTACAGCTTTTGAAAGTGATTCAATGAAAATTAACGTTCATATTTTACCCATTTATGCTTTGTTCTTTGAAATAAATGCTTGACTTGTTGGTGTATATGACTAAAATAACTGTATGTTCGCTGTTTGCGAATTGCGAATAAGGAGGTAGCTATATGAAACCGCAGGATGTACTGGTACTGTTTAAATTACTTGTTTCAGGGGGGAGATCAATTCCATATTCCGAGTATGCAAAAGATATTTATTTATCAACATCGGAACTGCATGCATCTATTAAAAGATTGGAGAAAAGCGGATTGTTTTCATCTGAAATGAATATGGTGGTTGTTACTTTTCTCAAAGAATTCCTTTTTTATGGTGCAAGATATGTCTTTCCTCCAGAGTTAGGCATGTTAACTCGTGGTATTCCGACAAGTTTTGGTGCAGATCCGTTAAAAGAGCAGCTTTTTTTTAGTGATGCTGATATTCCCGTCTGGCCCGATCCTGAAGGTACTCACAAAGGAACTGCTTTTAAACCTATTTACAGATCCGCTCCCAAGGCGGCAAAAAAAGATGAAAAATTATACCGCCTGCTCGCACTTTTTGATGCTTTGAGGTCAGGTCGTGCCCGTGAAAAGAAAATTACGGAAAAATTAATGGAAAAGGAGATATCTCTTTATGCAGCAGATTAATATCGAGGATATGGTTGAAATTGCTCAAAAATTGAATTCGGTTGAATTGGATTTTGTTTTTATAGGAGGGGGAATAATAGGGTTTTTAATAGATGATCCATTAGCGTTTCCAGTTAGAACAACAAAAGATATTGATGTCGTGCTTGATGTTGTTACAGATCCCGGTCAGATTCGGCTTGAAGATAAATTGCGTTTAGCAGGTTTCAGACATGACATGAGTGATGGTGCTCCTAGTTGCCGATGGATAGTTGACAATGTGACAGTTGATATACTTTCGATAAAAGACAAATTTTCTGGAATGAACATGAGATGGCTTAAAGAAACGGTTGAAAGTCCGTTAAAAGTGAATCGCCGAGGTTTTGATCTGCGTATTGCATCTGCACCGTGTTTCATTGCAATGAAACTGGAGGCATTTAATGACAGAGGAAAGTCTGATTATTTCGGAAGTCGGGACATTGAAGATATAATTTCTGTTGTTGATGGCAGATCCACATTGATTGAAGAGATAACTATGGCGGATAAAAAAGTTAAGGAATTTATTTCTGAAACTATTAATGATTTAATGGAAATCAGTGACTTTATAATAAGTATTTCGGGGCATCTTCTGCCTGATCCGGCTAGTCAGCAGAGAAAAGCAATAGTCCTTGAAAGACTGAAAAAATTGAAGAAATAACAATTGAGAAAACAAATTAAACGCCCAAGTCTTTAAAATCACGCCCAGAAAAATTAAGGAGTCAAAAAGGTTGTTAAATTATTTGATTCTACTCCCCGAAAATTCTTTTCTTTACAGCTTTTGAATAGTTGTAGGCACCGAACAGACTGAAAAATATTGATACCCATATGAGAATGTATCCCCAGATTCGTGGATCCCAGTCAATACCGAAAAGGGCTTTAAGTGTACTTTGATCAAGCATGAAAAAGGGAAGGGCGAACATCTGGAACATTGTTTTGATCTTCCCGCTCTGACCTGCTGCTATTACCAGTCCATTTTGTATAGCCATTGAACGTATTCCGAAAATATAGAATTCTCTTGAAAGAATTATAAGAACAGGAAGAACGCTTATTTCACCCATTGAAACAAGTAACACAAGTGTAAGATTGACAATGAACTTGTCTGCAAGTGGATCCAAAAGTTTCCCTGTGACAGAAACTGTTCCGTGTTTGCGTGCAAAATAACCGTCAAAAAAGTCAGTAACAGTTGCAATGGTATAGAATATCCATGACCACAATCTTGAAACAGGAGTGTTGTACCAGATCAGGAAAAGTACGAAAGGCACGAAGAAAATCCTTAATACTGTCAAGAGGTTAGGTAACGTGAGGACATCTTTTTCAAAGTTCAGAATTTTATTGATTACCTTTTTCTTTTTGTTTGGATCTGAATTTTTGCTTTTTCTGTTTTTCCTTACCATAGTTCTTTTCCAGTATAGTTTTTATAAAAATCGGATACTTTCTGTACATAGTTTGTCGTTTCTTTATACGGTGGAGTTCCATTATAATAGATAACTGCAGCAGGGCCCGCATTGTAGGCTGCAACTGCTTTTCTGGAGTTTTTAAATTTTCCGAGAAGCCACTTAAGATATTTTGTTCCACCCATTATGTTCTGCTCGGGATCAAATATCTTTTTCACTCCCATCTGCTTTGCAGTGGCGGGCATTAACTGCATAAGACCGCTTGCTCCAGCTGTTGAAATTGCATTCGGATCATAGAGAGACTCCGCTTTGATAACACTTTTAATGAGATGGAAATCCACACCGTGTTTTTGTGAAGCCTTTTTGACTATTTCATCGAAAGTTTTTTCTTTTTCCGGTTTTAGACGGTATCCTTTCTTGTGTTTAACCTTACCTCTGGCGCTATAGAGCGGTCTGCATGAACGGAAATCATTACACTGGTTAGTGAAAGTATATCTGTCAGAAATAGGATCGTATAAGTAGTACATTGTTACTTTGCCGGCAAAAAGTGATTCAGAAAGTAGAATCAGCGCAAAAGCAATAGTTAGATATCTGTTCATTTTTTGCTCTTTGGTTCAAGAGAGCGGTAGTACATGATCTTCTTTTTAAGGCCCTTGGCTTTGAAGTTCGTAGGAAAAATTTTGAGGATCAAGTCTATCATCTTAATGGCATCTTTGTAGTTATGAAGGAAATCATTTATTTCAACTAAAATGAAAAGAATATTAAGAGTCGGGTCTTTAAGTTGTTTGAGGTATCCGAGTTCTTCTTTTAATTTTGGATATTCTTCTCTCTTTTCCTTGTCCAGCATCTTCTCTGCCAGTTTCCATTTTGAAAGCAGTTTAAATTCCAGTGCTTCAGGTTGTTTTGTCTGTTTGTAGATCTCATCAAAAACTGCTACAGCATCTTTATGTGCACCAATTCTTGCAAGAGTTTTGCCCTTAAAAATAGCTTTATCATAGGCATTTATTTTGTTGTAATCATCAAAGTTTTTAATGGTACCGTATTTCTTCATAAGTTTTGCAATATGTTTTCGCAGTTCCGGATCTTTTAGCAGCTTATAGTTATCATTAACAACTCTAAAAAAACTGTCAGCTCTTTCCCGAAGATCCTGAGGCATGCCAACCAATTTATCAGGATGAATTTTCTGGGCGATCTTTAGATATTTCCGGTGCAGTTCTTTTTCTTCCTCAAAGTCCGGCTGTAGCTCGAAAAGATGAAAAATATTCTTAAATTTTTCGTGAGTAGTGAGATAACTTATCAGTTTTGCCTCTTCTGTTTCAACATGTATCGGTTCTTTGGGAGCATCTTCTTTAAAGATTCCCGAACGTTCGAATTTCTCTTTTATTTTTGCTCTAACTTTTTCATCAGATCTTACTACTCCGGCATAACGGGTCAGAAGAAGAAAGTAGATAACAGTAAAATGTTTTCTGATATTAGAGTAGATCTCGAATACAGACTCACCGCGAAATGGTGAAAGCTCATCTTTTAGAAAATCCAGCTCACCGGCTTCAGGTTTTATTGAGAACTGTTCAAGAATGACAGGTTCAAAAAAGGACAGAACTTTTTTTTTATCCAAATTGATAACGATGTTATAGATAAATTCGAGAGAACTAACAGGTTTGCAGCTTTCTTTGACATCATTATCGACTTTTGAGTAAAGTGAGAATAGTGTTTTATCATCGATATTTGCAATGGTTGCCGGATCTTTTTTAGAATAGATACGGTTATCTTCAAAAACTATTTTAAAATTTTCACCGTTAGTGGCGTCTATAGTTCCGTTAAATCCGGAAAGAAAAGCCTGAGAAAAGAGTTTGTCAGGTCTAATCCGGATCTTTTTGCCGGAGTCTGTAAGAGAAGCTAAGGGATTATTCATTTTATGCCAAAAAATTATCTTCCAGTGCTATTCTTAATTTGCCGAGTTCGTTGTCTAAGTTCTCCTGCTCTTCTATAAGTTTTCCGTAGAATTCAGATTTTCTTAAGTCTTTGAGAAAGCCTTTGGCAACTGCAGGAAAAAGTTCAAGAAGAAGCTCTTCTTTTTCATTTTGAGCAATTTTTACACCACCGAATTCATCGATCGTTGAATTTGTCTGATGAACGTGTCCTGAAGTGTCGTATGGAGTTTCATCTCTGCTTCCTGTGATTTTTTCTCTAAAATCAGGATCTATCGGCCATGGTGTTTTACCGTAAAGGCCTTTTACGAGGTTTACAAATTGAACAGAAGTGCTGTCGTAAAAATCTTTTTTTGCATTAAGGTTCCGGACACTTGTAACTGCCTGGATACCAACTATCTGACTTGTTGGTGTAACCAGCGGTGGAACACCGGAATCCAATCTTACAATAGGAACGGTTTTAAGAACTTTGTCAAGAAGATGTCCCATGTTTGCAGTTTGAAGCTGAGCAAGCATGTTAGTGTACATTCCACCAGGAATCTGTGCTATGCGGACAACTTCATTCGGTGCCGGGAAATTGAAGTGTTTTTCAATTGCCTGAGTAGTTTCGATAACCTCTTCTATCCTATTGTTTTTGGCAGCATCAATTGCTCTGTCAAAAAGTTTTTCAACTTCAGGTTTAAGATCGTCAGTTGGATCAAGATCTATCGGAAAAAGTTTATATTGATCAAACTCAGCAAGTTCCTTTCTGATTCCATGAAGCTCTGCTCTAATCTTTCTTACTTCATTAAGATCTACGCCTGTATCAAACCCGAGTTTATCTGCAAATATCTGAACAAGTTCAAAAGCCGGGGCTGCAGGTCCTCCTGCGAAGGGCATGATCACGGTATCAACAATATCGACACCGTTTATCATTGCCATTAAAACACTTCCAAGACCGTATCCCGGGGTACAGTGGGTGTGAAGATCAATGGGAACGGAAACTTTCTTTTTCAATTCCCGGATAAGTTCTCCCGAGCTTTCCGGATCAACAAGTCCCGCCATATCCTTGATGGTGATGATGTCAGCTCCGAGCTTTTCAAGTTCAATGGCCTTATTAACAAAATAATCTGTAGAGAACAGCGTTTTTGGTAGACGTTTTCTTTTGAAAAAAGCCTTTATCCTGTCCATGGATGAAAATTTAGGATCAACCGTGTAACAGATGCAGCAGTCTGTCTGACCACCGTTTTCCTTAACGTAATTTATCGTGGATTTCATATTGTCAATGTCGTTAAGGGCATCAAATATCCTCATTATGTCAATTCCGGACTTAACGGCATTTCTGTTAAATCCTTCAATAACATCTTCAGGATACGGGTTGTAACCAAAAAGGTTTCTCCCTCTGGAAAGAGCTGTCAGTTTGCTGTTTCCGGCAATTCCTTTATTTATCTTTTCAAGTCTGTCCCACGGGTTTTCATTCAGATATCGCATGACAGAATCCGGTACAGCTCCACCCCAGACTTCCATCGCATAAAACCCGGCATTTTTGAAAAAAGGTAAAATTCTATCAATTTGTTCCTGTTTCATTCTCGTAGCAAACTGAGATTGCTGTCCATCACGTAGAGTAAGATCTCTAATAAGAATTTTTTTTGTCATTTCAGACCTCATATACACACTGAATAATCTAATACAAAAAGCGTTTCTCAAACCCAACGCGGGTATACTAACAGGGAACTTCTCTTAATTCAATATATATTGATGATTAGTTGCTGAAAAATAGTTTTAAAAAAAAATATGATAAAAAGCATTCTTCCTAAGCACTAAAGGACATTAGCAGTTCATTACAGATTAAATTTATTTGACGTTTGGGCTTTTATAATGTATAAAATGCTGTTAGGCTTAGGTTAGTAATTGTAAGGAATAGGGGGTTTTAAATGAAGAGATTATTTGTGATTTTTATGATTTTTGCAGTTAGTATGTTGTTTTTCATCGGTTGTGGAAGTTCTGAAAAGAAATCAACAGGAAGTGTTATAAAGAATGAACTTGAAGGTGCTCCTGACTGGGTTATGGGTAATGCTAACACAGAAAAACAGATCTGTGGCGTAGGTAGTGCAGCTGGAACAAGAAATGCTTCAATTGCAAGAACTGCAGCTATGGGAAGAGGAAGAACTGAAATAGCAAGAACTCTTCAGCTGAAAGTTAAATCAATGCTTAAGGATTATCAGTCAACAACAACTGGTGGTGAAGCTTTTGGTAAGGCAGCTAATGATGAACAGCATATAGAAGATGTTTCAAAGCAGATCACTGATACAACTCTTACAGGTTCGGAACTGAGAAAGACTTGGATATCAAATCCTGGAACTCTTTATGTTCTTATGTGTGTTGATCTTCAGAAGTTTAAAGATGCTCTCAGCAATATGCAGCAGCTTAACGAGCAGGTTAGAGCAGCAGTTGTTGAAAGAGCTGACAAGGCTTTTGGTGAACTCGATAAGGAAACTTCCAAGTAGGTTTTTTTAAAGAGATTCTTTAGAGGCGGCTTGTCCGCCTCTTTTTTTTGGCTTTACAAAAAAAATCTTCTCGTTATAATCCCTTTAGTGTTGTAAAAATATAGTTATGTATAAAAGGGTGATGTCCATGAGATTTTTATTAATTGTTCCCGTATTGTTGTTTTTAGCAACATCATGTATTCAGAACGATGCCGGCTGTGTAAATGTTACAGACTGTCCTGAAGGTTATCTCTGTGAAGAAGGCACCTGTGTTCCTTCAGAAACAGGGGATAGTACAGGCTCTCACAATGATAACAGTGTAATGGATAATGTAACTGTAAACGACAACACGGTCGTAAATGATGAAAGCGCTGTAGATCAGAATAGTCAGAATGATAGTGATGATAACGGTCTTCCTCCACAGGACACAGACGCGGTTTCAACAGATGAAAACTTTGACGAAACTCCTGATGAAATTCCTGACGATAGTGTTGATTGTGATGCGGGCTGGCATTTTGAGGATGAAGGTGATGATGAAAATGGTGACGGGAAATACAGTTGCGTCGAAAATGTTGCATGTACTTCCGAACCTTGTAATGGTGGTCAATGTGTTGATAAAGGTCTGACGGCAACCTGTAGTTGTCTTACGGGATATGCCGGAAGATGGTGTGCGGATTGTGATACGGGATATCTTAAAAGCACTGTGGATGAAAAATGCAAACCTGATTGTGCAACAGGCACCTATGACTGCACAGGAACTAAGGAATGTGGTATAGATCCGGGAACGAATGAGGCAGGCTGTGTATGTAAAGAAAATTATTCAGGGACGGACTGTACTGTTTGTGATCCAACCGTGTTTTGCAATTCTCATGGGGTATGTTATGCCTCAACCGGAAGTCCGGTTTGTACCTGTGATGCTATGTGGAGTGGTGATGCAATTTGTTCAACCTGTACTGAAGGATATCTGTTCGAAGGTGGAAACTGTATCGAAGGATGTAAATATTATTGCGGTGCAACAGAACTGCAGATTATTGATTCTGCACTTGTGACTGCGACCAGTTATGGAACTTGCCAAATTATTTCTGGTGAGGCGACGTGTGTATGTGATGCTGGGTGGAAAGATCCGTTTCTTAAAGGTCTTGTTGGGATCTATATTATTCCGGAATGTAGTGAATGTGACACAAGTAATCCTCCAGCGGGAGGATGTCCAGAAGAATGAGTAAGAACTTAGCTGATAAATATCAAAGAATAATTGATGACATTGATTCTGATAAACCTGATTCCTATTGCGAAACTGATAGAAAGTTTTTAGAAAAAATTGTTGATATCATTTAATAGTAGAGAAAAAAAATGAGTTTATTAAGAAGAATTTTTCAGTTTTCTTTGATCCTATCTGTTTTTATTATCATTTCGTGTCAATTTGAAGATGAAGCGATTCCATGCTTTACATCGTTCGATTGTCCTGAGGGATATTTCTGCTCAGTGGATGGAATATGTGTTCCTGAAGGTGTCGGTGACACAGGAAACACTGGAGACACTGGTGCTACCGGTGATACAGGCAATACAAGCGACACAGGCAACACAGGCAATACAAGCGACACAGGTAACACAGGCAATACAGGCAATACAAGCGACACTGGCGATACTGGCGACACTAGCGATACCGGAAACACTGGCAATACCGGAAACACCGGCAATACCGGAAACACCGGTGACACTGGCAACACAGGAAATACAGGAAATACAGGAAATACAGGAAATACAGGTGATACAGGAGATACCGCTCCTGTTTGTGGAAATGGTACGAAGGAAGAAGGCGAAGACTGTGATGATGGAACAGACAATGGAAAATACGGTTTCTGTCTTGCGGATTGTTCCGGAATGGGTGAAAGGTGCGGTGATAGTGTTGTTCAGGATACACAGGAACTTTGTGATGGAAATACAATTGTCTGTAATCTCATCGAAGGTATGGGCTATGTGAACGAGTTGGAAGCAACTTGTGTTGCAACTTGTGATAAGTGGGATACAAGTGTTTGTACTTGTGATGCCGGTTATGAAAAAGATGTTGATGGAAAATGTGTTGATATAGATGAATGCACAGCGGTTACACATAATTGTGATGCAAATGCAGACTGTGAAAATACTGACGGAGCTTTTACTTGTTCGTGCAAAGATTACTATACAGGTGATGGAACGAGTTGCACCTACTGTGATCAGGTGACCACATGTGGCTCAGATTGTCATGAATGTACAGGAGACACTCTTCTTTGCAAAGATAACGGAGATGGCACAACGGTTTGCGTACAGTGTATAGAAGAGGTTAATTGTGATGGAGAAACACCTCATTGTCTTGTTGCTGACAATACCTGCGTAGGCTGCAGAGACGATAGCGATTGTAATACAGGCGCTGGAGAAGTTTGCCGGACTGATACACATACATGTGAATTAAATTCATGCGGTGACGGTTATCTGGGTGGAACAGTTCCTGAATTTGTGGAAGGATTTGAGAGTGGAAGCAGACCTTCATACAGTGCCGGTTCAGAATGGAGTATTTCTACATCACAGAAACATGGTGGAACATACAGTCTGAAATCCAATAGTACTTCTGATGATGATTACAATTCGATTGCATTCATAAAATATACCGACGGGCAAATCTGTTTTTGGTATGCAGGTGAGTCTGAATCTAGTTGTGACTATTTGACAGTATATGTTGACGGATCGGTAGAGTTTGAAGTTAGTGGAAGTCATTCGACCTGGACGGAGAAATGTATAACTGTTACAGCCGGTTATCCTACTGTTGTTTTTGAGTATTCTAAAGATTTTATGAGTAGCTCAGGCTGGGATGCCTTTTATATTGACGATATTAAATTCCATGGTGAGGTTGCAGAGCAGTGTGAAGTTTCTCTTCCTGAGACAACAAGCTGCGAAGATCTGGGATATGATAATTCACAAACTGTCCAGTGTGGAAGTGACTGTACTTGGCAGGCAGGGGAAGACGAGTGTGAATATGATGATGGATGGTAAAAAATATGATAAGGAGAGCTTTAAAATGTTAAAGAAACTGTTTTCTGCATTTTTCCTTTTGTCTTTTTTTGTTACTGGGTGTACAAATGGGGATAAGATCGAGTGCATAACCTCACTAGACTGTGTAAATGGTTTGGTGTGTGTAGAAGGAAGGTGTGTGGAAAATGGATCACAGCCTGATAAATCTGCTGATGCTGATAATTCAGAAGTAGTTCTGCCGGATAACAGTAATGGTGATCCTGACAAAGACATAAAGACTGACGAAGACATAAAGACTGACACGGACGTAAAGGACGATAAGGACGTAAAGACTGACACGGACGTAATTGAAGACAAGGACGTAACTGAAGACACGGATCTGGTTGACGATAAGGACGTAATTGAAGATATAGACATAATGGACATGGATACTGATTCTGTTGATGCAGATGAAGATACAAATGATAATGATCCTCCGCTTCCGATATGTGGAAATGCTATAAAGGAAGGAACAGAAGATTGTGATCTTGGAGTTGTTCTTAATGATGGAAGCTACGATGGCTGCAACAATGACTGTACCCTTGCGATAAGATGCGGAGATGGTACCAAGAATGGTATGGAATTCTGTGACAGCGGAGTTAACAATGGTCTTTACGATTTCTGTAATTCAGATTGCACGGGTCCCGGAGAAAGATGCGGTGACGGACTGGACAATGGTGAAGAGATCTGTGATGACGGAGCAAATAATGGTAATTACGGATACTGTAATTCATTCTGTACGGGTCTAGGCCTAAGATGTGGAGACGGATTCCCGAGTCCGGTCGGAGTTCCTCCTGAGGAATGTGACAATGGTGAGGATAATGGAAACACAGTCTGTGAATATGATCTTGAAAGTTGTAAGGTCTGTGACACTGATTGCAAAGAACATGATGGCACAATTGAATACTGCGGAGACGGATATAAGAACGGTCCTGAAGATTGTGACGATGGAGGCAATAACGGTGTCTATGACTATTGTGCAAGTGACTGTCTTGGAGCAGGACTACACTGTGGTGACGGCATAACAACTGAACCTGAAGCATGTGATGATGGTAATGCAATAGAAACTGATTACTGTGCTTCTTGTGAAAGTAATGGCTTTTGTGGTGATGGTATAATCCAAAGCAACGAAGATTGTGATGAAGGTAAGTTTTGTGAAAATGATAACTCAATTGATTGTACAGATAATGAGGCTCTCTGTGGAGCGCATGCATGTATTACCATCTTAAAAAATGGTTGTAATACAAGCTGCAGTACTGATTTTGATCCACCGGCAGTTGAATCGGTTGATCCTGTTAATGGTGCCATCAATTTTATGGATACGATTATTGTTGTCACATTTAGTGAAGCAATGGACTATCACGATGCACGGATAACTCTCCTTCGCGATGGAGAGACATTACCTGTTGAATATGCGCCGCGAGAACATGTAAATTTGAGCAGTTTCACATACAAAGTAACACTTGATTTTAGTGTAGACTATGACTATATCGCTACCGTGCTTTCTACTGCAATTGATGTTGGCGGAAATGCACTTGGAACCGATTTTGTCTGGACATTCCGCGTTGATGAAAATGAATGTTCGACTGCAAATGGAGGGTGTGACCATATATGCACGAACTCTGCTGGTGGATATGACTGCTCATGTGATGCCGGATATGCATTGGACGGAGACAATATGAGCTGTTCAGATATTGATGAGTGCGCTGAAGGAACTGATGAGTGTACACAGAACTGCGCCAATGACGAGCCAGGATACACCTGCTCATGCGATAGTGGATACCGTTTAGAAAGCGATCAGATCACCTGCACAAACATTAACGAATGCCTTGAAAATATTGACGATTGTGATCAATCTCATGGCTCGTGTACTGACACAGCTCCTGGATTTACCTGTGCGTGCAACGCCTACTATACCGGAAACGGTGTCACCTGTTCATTGTGTTACAGTGATGGAGAGTGTGGTGCAACCTGCGTTGCGTGTAGCGGAAGCACCCCGAAGTGTAAACAACTAACCCTCACGACAACTGGTTGTGTGGAGTGTTTAGTCGATACTGACTGCCTGGGTGAATATAATTGCAGTATAATTAACACCTGTGAAGATATTGATGAATGTACCATAGAGACAGATAATTGTAACGATAACGCCACATGTACCAACATACCAGGCACTTTTTCGTGTGCTTGTAACGACTACTATCGTGGTAGTGGTATCGGAAGCGATCCAGGTTGCACCTACTGTGACACACCAGCAAACTGTGGAGTAAACTGTACGGCATGCCCAGGTGGACAAGTATGTAAAACTAACACAAACGGCACAACTCAGTGTCTTGAGTGTGTTGTCACGGAGGACTGTGATACTGGCTTTAAATGTACTGACAACAGTTGTGTTGATATTGATGAATGTGCAACTGGTGCAGATAACTGTGATGACTATGCTACCTGTACTAACACTGAAGGCTCCTTCAGCTGTGCATGCAACAGCTACTACATTGGTGATGGAGAGACATGTGCCTTCTGTGATGAAAATGGCCAATGCGAGGCCACATGCCTCGCATGCGGTGGAAGCACGACAGTTTGTAAGGATAACGGAAACAGTACAACCAGCTGTGTTGAATGTACCGATACACTTGACTGTAGCGGCGGGTATGAATGTAAGGTTGACAACAGCTGTGGAGATATAAACGAGTGTGATAGCGGAAATGGTGACTGTGACCAAGTATGTAACAATATAACAGGCGACTTTTACTGTTCTTGCAACCTTAACTACACTCTTGATGGTGACGGTCATACCTGTAATGCAGACACACAGACATTTAGCTGTGCGGCAAAACCTGCAAATTCAGACTGGAACAGCGTTGCAGCATATTCACAAACATGGAACGGAAGCACCTGGACACCGGCTGACAGCACGACAAATTACAATACAACAGAAAGTGCAACTTCATGCCGTTTTGTCTGCTCAGGCTCATACCATTGGGATGGCTCAAATTGCGTTCTAAACAATCGAACCTACACCTGTGCGGCAAAACCTGCAAACTCTGCGTGGAACACTGTTTCAAGTTACCCACAAACATGGAGTGTAAGTGCGTGGAGCCCTGCTGACACCTCAACAATTTACAACACAACGGGAAGCTCAACTTCATGTCGTTTTCAATGTCTTGCACACTACACATGGAATGAAGCAGCCTGCGTTGCAGACACGCAGACATTTACCTGTGCTGCAAAACCGGAAGGAACAGTGTGGAATAGCGTCGGAAGCTATTTACAGACATGGAACGGTAGTGCGTGGTCTCCCGCTGACAGCAGTACAACCTATAATACAACGGGAAGCTCAACTTCATGTCGATATACCTGTCCAGCAAATTACACATGGAACGCCTCAACATGCGTTGCAGACACACAAACTTATACCTGTGCGGCAAAACCGGCAACAGGCACGGGATGGAACACTGTTGATCACTATACTCAAACATGGAGTGGCAGTGCGTGGAGTCCTGCAAACAGTACAACAAGTTACAACACAACGGGAAGCGCAACTTCATGTAGATATCAATGTCTTGCACACTACACATGGAATGAAGCAACCTGCGTTGCAGACACGCAAACATATACCTGTGCTGCAAAACCGATAGGAACCATTTGGAACACTGTTGCAGCATATCCACAGACATGGAACGGCAGTGCGTGGTCTCCTGTTGACAGCAGTACAACCTATAATACAACGGGAAGCTCAACTTCCTGTCGATATACCTGTCCAACAAATTACACATGGAACGGCTTAAGTTGTATTGCAGACACACAAACTTACACCTGTGCGGCAAAACCCGTAACAGGTACTGAGTGGAATACAGTTTCTAGCTACACTCAAACATGGAGTGGCAGTGCGTGGAGTCCTGTAAACAGCACAACAAGCTACAACACAACGGGAAGCTCAACTTCATGTAGATATCAGTGTACAAGCTCATATCACCGGGATGGTTCAACCTGCGTTTTAAACAGCAGAACCTATACCTGTGCTGCAAAACCGGGATCTCATACTATCTACAACACAGTCTCGAGTTACCCTCAAACTTGGAGTGTCAGTGCATGGACTCCTGTTGATGATGCAACAACGGACTATAATACGACAAGCAGTACAACTTCTTGCAGATACACATGTGAAGCAGGTTATTACCACAGTGGTTCGACCTGTTATGAGTGTCTGAATGATACTCATTGTTCAGGAACAGATGTCTGCAACACGGGCACTCATACCTGTGGAATAGGTTGTGTAGTAGAATCTTGGAATTTCTCTGCTACAAGCACAGGAATGAGTGGAACTATTCAGTCATGGACAGTCCCCACAACAGGAACGTACAGAATAACTGCGTATGGTGCCCAAGGAGGAAATCCTGCAGGTGGTCTTGGAGCAAAGATGACAGGAGATTTTACTCTGATACAAAGCACCATTATTAAGATACTGGTTGGACAAAGGGGAACAGAGTATCAAGATACGTATAACGGAAACTGGTATATTGGCGGAGGCGGTGGAACATTTGTAGTTAAAAGTGGTGCTACTGATGAAACAGGAATTTATATAATTGCCGGTGGTGGTGGTGGTGCAAACGATATAGGACCTTCCTACAATAACAGACATGGAACCATATCAACAGCAGGAAATTCCGGCGTGGGATCAGATGCTGCATCCGGTGGAGCTGATGGTAATGGTGGTGAAGGTGAAGCAAGAGGTTCGGGCGGCGGTGGATTTTATACGAATGGTTCAGACGCTGGTCTAACTGGTGAAGGTGTTGTATCCAGCAACGGTGGTTTTGCATACCTTAACGGTGGTGCAGGTGGTGAAGGAGAAGGAGATGGCGGTTTTGGCGGTGGCGGTGGAATTGGCGGAATAGGGAACTTCAACTACGGTGGTGGCGGCGGCGGATATTCCGGTGGTGGCGGCGGTGGCGGCGGCGGAGATTTCTGTGCAGGCGGTGGTGGTTCATATAATTC
>Ga0222695_1000411_pt1 | contig 24056 bp, 24 predicted proteins | sample AntAcemetage1398_FD_179834 | JGI IMG/M metagenome (GOLD analysis project Ga0222695, IMG submission 179834) | Saline water microbial communities from Ace Lake, Antarctica - #1398 | ecosystem: Environmental > Aquatic > Non-marine Saline and Alkaline > Saline | place: Antarctica: Ace Lake...
AACCCGCTAATGTTGGACGACAACGAGGGTTATTTGAAAATGAACAAGGACAGATCGACCTCTTTGACGAGGGGGTTGAGGTACCGCAAAATGAACAACCGATTTATGAAAACACCGAGCCCGAAGAAATTGCACTTGTGCCTGGTAAAGAAGAAGGCCGTGCCTTACCCGGTGCTGGACGTGTGCAATATCGGACCTCCGGAAATATTAAAGCGGCAGGCAACGTGGTTACAAACACCGCAGACCTCGCCACCCTCCTCGCCCGGATCCGAACCGAGCCAGACGAATATTTCCTCTCAGTAGCCGTTGACGAGAACGGCACTATTCTTGAAATTCATGAGCATAGCAAGGGCGGCAGGTCCGCCGGCACTGTCTTTTCTGATATTGTAGTGGGTCGCGCTCTCCAGGTCCCCGGGGTTGCCAAGGTTTATTTTGCCCATAACCATCCATCGTATAACCCGGCCACTTCTTCCCCGGATGTTGCCATAACCAAGGATATAAACAGGCTCCTTAAAATTGCCAAGATCCCCACTGAATCAATAATCATCACTGGTAAAAAATACCTCGATTTCACACCTACCGATACCGGCACCCCTAAGCGGATCAAACCTGCTTTACGAAAGACCCTGCTTAAAAAGGTAAGGCGCAGGACTGGCAGGGCCTATGCGCCACAGGTCCCGGGGCTAACAAGCTCTGCACAGGTAATACCCTTTTTTAATCAAAGCCTGAATAACGAGGACGGGATCTTGCTGTTAACCGGGCAGAATGTACCGGTTGCATTTCTACCCTTTGTCAAGGGCCGGAGTATGCAGCAGACCACCCTTGACATACTTAAGCTCGCAGAAAAGATTAACGCCTCGACACTGATTATAAAGAACGATTCGGACAGCACTGCCCGAAAACAGTATGTCCAGGGACTGGTAGAGGAAAACCTCGGGAGCTTAAACCTTTTAGATGTATTGGAAAAGGGGAAGTCGTATGCCGACGGTGAGCTTGCTCAATACCGCGCCGGGCGGCTTGGAGAGGATGCACGGGATGCCCGGTTGGGGAGTGATGTGCGGCTGTCCATAGCCTCCACAAAGACCCCCAAAGGTCTATCCGGGCCTGTTGTTAAGGATCTTTCCGAATCACTTTCCAAGGTGTTTAAGGGGCTTCGCGCTCATGAGATTGTGACGCTGGGTTCTGAGGCTGAGTTGTCGGCTGATGTGGCGGAGCGGGCCAAGGCAGGGCGGGAGGAGCCGTCGGGTTTTTTGACGCGGGGGTTGTATGATACTGATCCTGCGACCGGGAAGCGGACTATTTATCTGTTTACCGATGCTATGGACAGCAAGCAGGATGTGGTCGATGTCTTTGTCCATGAGGCGTTCCATGACGGCGTGGCTTCGGGTCTGGGTGACCGGGCCAAGGCTGTTCTGACTAAGATTTATGAGGAGAATAAAGGGGCAGTAGGTGTTGTGGCCGAGGCCAGGGGCCTGGATCTTGAGACGGAGAAGGGCCGGGCCGAGGCGGCGGAAGAGTGGGTTGTGGAGGGAATGGTCAATGACACCCTGCCAAAGACCGTGTGGGATCGTATTATCCGGGCGGTCAAGGCGATGCTGCGTAAGGCCGGGATTAATGTGAGATATGGATATCGGGAAATTGGCTTAGGAACAAAGTATCGGGAGGGAGATATTAGAGGGGTGATTCGGGAGGCGGTGGTTGGAAGGGAAGAGCAACGAGGTAAGCGACAGACTCCGATAACGATTGACGAACGACGAGGTAAGCGACAGACTCCGATAACGAATGAAAAGAAAAAGGGCATCCGAAAGGAAGGGAAACCCAAGCCGGCGAGTGTGGCTGGGTTGACTGGGGATCGGGATGCGAAGCGGTCGGCTTTGCGGCGGTTTTGGGGGCATTTTAAGGAGTTCTGGAAGCCGTTTTCTACTGTGCCGGAGGGGGATGAGGCGCTGTTTGCCAGATATGAGGGGATGGGCGCCGCGGCGCGGGCATTGCGATATATCGACAAGATCCACGAGAAGTTGGACGCCTTTCCGGATGAGGTGAAAAAGGATCTTTTCCGCTTTATGGACGGGCAGATCGACGAGAATCTTCTGCCTGAAGAGGCCCGGTCTTTGGCAGTGGCGCTGAAGGAAAAGACCACGGTCATCGGGCAGATGCTGGTGGACCGGGGGATTATCAGCCAGGAGAGCTTTGATAAGATGAAGGGGCATTATGTCCATTATATGTATGCGTATCATATATTAGGGGATAAAGTCGGTGCAGTGACCACCTCCACGGGTAAGCTGAATCTCTCCTATGCCAAACAGCGAAAAGACCTCACCGCGGATCAAAAAAAGGCCCTCGGTCTGATCGAAGACGCATCGATCGCCATACCCGTGGGTATGGGTAAGGCGCTCACCGATATTGCCAAGTTCGATTATCTCGAAAAGATCGCGGCAAACGATAAATGGGTATGGACGCCGTCTATGGTGGAGGTACCGAGATGGCCCGGACGTAAAGGGCAAAAGACTACCGTCAAGATGGGGATCGGCAAGCTGATCGAAGAGGTGGATAAATATAAAGAGATGATGGAAAAGTCTCCGTCCGAGGAGATCAAGAAAAAACGGGATTACCTGCAGGCCGCTCTCGACAAGGCCATTGAAGACACAAAGAACGTACCCGGGGACTACACCCAGCTCCCCACTACCAAGAGCTATGGCCCGTTGGCAGGGGCGTTTGTGCAGACGCCGATCGCAAAGGATGTGATGCCGGTTGTGGCGTTTTACTCTGACAAGGGCAAGGTGTGGGAGACATTGGGCCGTATCGAGACCGAGGGTATGGCCTTGTTTAAGATGGGCAAGGTGGCGCTTAATTTCCCTACGGCCTTCAGGAACGTGATCTCAAATATCATGCAGAATAATATGAGGGGAAGACCCTTATTGTCTGTGATGTTTAAGGACATCCCTGCTGCATTAAAATCAGCAACGGCAAAAGATGAGTATTACGAGGAGGCGTTTAGTCACGGGATTTTCAATACAAGCTGGGCACAGACCGAGATAAACGATGTTTTGGACGAGGTCCGTAAGGCTCAAGCGGCCGGCGGCGGTTACCATAATGCCCTGATGTTGATCAAGCGGCTGGCACGCTGGTACGGGAAGATCGACGATTTCAGTAAGCACGCCATATTTTTGCAGATGCGTAAGGCAGGACATACGGTAGATGAGTCGGTATTGGAGGCCATGAAGTGGGGAATGGATTATTCTCTCGCCTCCCGGTCTGTTAAAAGTGCGAGAAAACACTACATTCCATTTGCCTCTTATCAATATAAGATAGCCCCGCTCATTGCCGAATCGCTCAAAAAGCGACCCTGGGTGATCCTGAAGTTTATGGCCGTGCCCTTTGCCATGGAGGCACTGACCCGGTCCATGTTCGATCTCGATGACGATGACTGGGATGATCTGGAAAAGCAGCTCCCGGCCTATATCAAAAAGTCGGCATCCATGATGATCCTGCCGCGAAAGACGCCTGAAGGCCAGTGGCAGTGGGTGAACGCGGAATATTTCTTTCCCTGGGGCAACTGGCTGAACCTGGGCCGGGACGTGTCCGATAGGGACGCGGGCGAGATCTTCAAGGGACTCGGCATTTCAAACCCGTATCTCGATGTTGCATGGATGATAAAATCGGCCGTGCGCGATCAGCCCCCGCAGCATCCTTTCTATGGCACCCCCTTATACAACAAGCTGGATCCGGCGCCTATGAAGGCGGCCAAAGTGGTCCAGTTTCTGGCCTTTACCTGGATGCCGTCTATGCTGTCTCCGGATAAGGGGGCCCTGGGTTACAGCATCAAGGCCGTAGAAGGCAAGAAAGACAAATGGGACAAAAAGGTCACACCGGGACAGGCCTTTGCCCGCTGGTTCGGGTTTAATATTGTGGCCGTGAGTCCGAGCCAGACCCGGGCTATTGCCGCGGTGAATGTCCAGGATCTAAGAAAGGAGCTGTACCGGATAAAGAATGATCCGCAGAAATCGGATGAGCAAAAAGCCGCGGCTGAGCAGCGATATCGCGAAAGACTGGCCGAGATAGCCGAGACCGGGGCCTCCGGCGCCATACTACCCATTGTCAAGAAAAAGGGAAAAGATCCTGTTTATGAGACCCTGATCCGAATGTTGAAGCAAGGGGCGAGTTTGCCGGGTCCCGCCGGACGGACTTTTTCGTGGGGCGGTGTGAAGCATAAGATGGGAAATGACCAGTACGAGAACTACCTCGAGCGGACGAGTAACATGGCGAGACCGAGATTAGAACGGCTGATGAGTGCGAGCGGATGGGCCAACAGACGGGAAGAGTGGAAGGAGCGTATGATAAAGCGGATTGTCGCAGGAGCGAGGAAGAGGGCGAGGAGTGAGATGAAACGCAGAATGGGGCGAACGGCCAGGAGTCAGAAGTCGGAAGTCGGAAGTCAGTAAAAAAAGATGAAAAAGGCTCTCACCCCAGTACCATCTCCCGGAGCTACGGGGCAGGCAGAGGGCACAGACCCGCCTGCCATCGCCTGGCACTGGCGGGCAGGGGGCACAGAGAAAAGATTTATAAATAAAAAAACTCTGTGATCTCTGTGGGCTCTGTGAGAGATGTTTTTTACTTGACAAACAGGAAATCATTATGAGACCATAAAGAGCAAGATACCCGCCTGCCTCGCGTTGCGAAGCATTGCGGGCAGGGACAAAAGACGCGCCAGGGCCTGATCCGCCCGGGCGTATAGAGGTTATAAGGCCGGTATGGAGGTTTCTCCGTACCGGCCTTTTTTTTGTCTATCGCCTCTTTAACCAACAAACCCAACAAACACTGGATTCCCGCCTTCGCGGGAAGACTTCAGGAAGGAGGCCCTACCATGATCAATTCTAAGACCATTCAATATCCCTTTGCCCATAAGGACCTGGTTACCAAGGTCGAATACAGCAACGGATATCCGCTCTATATCGGACGCGCCGCACCCGGAACCCTGGCGGCAGCCGCGGCCTGGCAGATCTCCAAGCTGACCTATACGGCGGTCTCGCTGGATCCGGGAATATACAAGTGTTATTCGGAGACCATCACAGCGGGCACCACCTATGCGGCCAATGAACTCGATATCGGCGCGGATCTACAGACGCTTCACGGCGCCGCGGTCCGGATCCCGGCAGATAACGGTTTTATCATCGCAAGCGACGATCTCAATATGAGATTCAATGCCGTGGGCCGTGATGTGATCGAGTTTGACGTGTCTGTTATGGGGAAAATCTGGACCTTTAACCAGTTGGATCTCCCCATGGACAAGATCTTTTTTGACAACAGCCAGTCCGGGGCCTCGGACGTGACGATCCAGGTCCTGGCCGCGGCCTCCAAACTGATGGAAAGCGATATCCAGTTTGCGAGCGGGGTCAATGACTATAACAAGGTGTGGGATGATCGAGCCGGTTACACTTATAGTTAGAGGCGTGAGGAATAAAAGATAAAAAAGGCTCTCACAGAGGCACAGACCCGCCTGCCATCGCCTGGCACTGGCGGGCAGGGGGCACAGAGAAAAGATTTATAAATAAAAAAACTCTGTGATCTCTGCGGGCTCTGTGAGAGAAAATCTTTTAAAATTAGAAACTCTGTGATCTCTGTGCCTCTGTGAGAGATAATTCTTATGCCTGATTTTCGACAAAAGACTCATGTGGTAAAGCCCCTGCAGGACATCCGCAAGCGTTTCGAGCTGTTGTCTACCCGCCGGGTGCTTTTGATTAACCGTCTGGGCGGGATCGGCGATATCCTCTGTGCCCGTCTGCTCTTCGAGGACCTGAAGCAAGTGCCCGGTGTCGGCGAGGTCACCTTTGCGGTCCCCCGGAAGTATTTACCCCTGATCCAGGACCATCCCTTTATCGATCATAAGATCGCGGTCGAGTCCCTGAATATGGACACGGTAGAGGATCACTATGTCCTGATCAAGGATATCACCATGGTGCCCGGTAAGGTCGAGCGCCGGGCCATGCCTGAGGTAACCCGGAACCGGGCCGATGTTTTGGCCGGGTCCATTGGCCTGTCCCTGACCTCACATCGGGGTCATCTGACCTTTACGGATGAAGAAATGACCTTTGCCCGTGAATATCTCGACCGGTTGGGTCCGGGAAAGAAGATCGGAATCGCGCCGGTTACCTCCCACCCTTCGAAGGACATCCCCATACCACTTGTGCAGGATCTGATCGGTTGGTGCCGGCAGGAAGGGGCGCTTCCCCTGATATTTCATGATAGGGATCTCCCGATCAAGGGCGGAATAACCTGCCGCGGTCTCGGTCTCAGAGAGTGGATGGCCGTGACATCCTTATTAGACGCGGTGGTTGCCCCGGCATCGGCCATGTTCTGGATTTCTCAGCTCACTGCGAGGCCCACGGTGGCCGTATTCGGGTGCGAAGACCTGCGGGTTTTCGGGAAATACCACCTGAACCTGCGAATAATAGAGCGACGGGCCAAAGGGACCCGGCTGCCATATTCCACAGTGGTGGGAAAACAGGACCGGGTAGAGCCGTTTAAGGGCGACTGGGTATACTGTCCCTGCTGGGATGCGCTCAAGTGCGCGTACAAGGAGTGGGGAGATTATCCGCCCCTCTGTCTCGAATCGATCCAGCCGGAGGAGATCACCCGTGAGTTAAAGGAGATATTGAACGCCCCTGATCCGGCAGAGGCCTTTGACCGGGATTATTTTATGAAGCGGGGGCATTTAGGCTGGTACAACGCGGAGGCCTGGGGCACTGACAACACGTTCCACCAGAGTTATGCCGGGTTTATCATCGACGTGTTAGGGCTTTCGCCCGGGGACCGGCTGTTGGATGTGGGGGCCGCGTTCGGGGATCTCGTGTATCACCTGCGCCAACAGGGTATCGACGCCCACGGGGTGGATATCTCCAAATATACGGTTAAAACCCGGCACGTTTCGACCCTGAAGCAGGCGGATGTATCCATGGGTCTGCCTTACAGAGACGGGTTCTTTGATGTGGTAATTTCGAGGGACTGTCTCGAACATATACCGGAGACGCGGGTACTTGATGCGCTAAACCATATCGAACGGGTCCTAAAGCCCGCAGGGCTGGCCTTTCTTGCCATTGCCACGGATTATTTTGATAAGGAGACCCAAAAACGGGTGCACAAAATCAAGCAGGACCCGACCCATGTCTGTATCCGGGATACGACCTGGTGGCACTGGAAGCTGAAAAAAGCCGGGCTCATACCCGATGACGCGGTCGGCGGCCGGGTATCGGCGCATCCGTTGGTGTCGGGGAATCGATGGGAGATATTTACGGCAAGAAGTGGGAATGGGACGGGGGTGGGAAAAGATGAACATCGAGGTAAGCGAAGACTCCGATTTTGAATAAAGGGCAAAAAAGTCTCTCGCAGAGGCACAGAGGGCACAGAGAAAAGATTTATAAATTAGAAACTCTGTGATCCCTGCCCGCCAGTGCCAGGCGATGGCAGGCGGGTCTGTGGGCCCTGTGAGAGAAAATCTTTTAAAATTAAAAACTCTGTGTCCCCTGCCCGCAATGCTTCGCAACGCGAGGCAGGCGGGTCTGTGGGCTCTGTGAGAGGAAATGATGAAAAAATTTCTGTTTGTGCATGATATTGAGAAGGGCTGGTTGGAGAAACACCGCACGGCCCGGGAGGCGACGCAGAATGTGGCCGTGTGCTGGATGAAATGCTGGGACTGGAAGAACAGGGAGGCCGAGTGTCAGTCCTGGCAGGAGGTGACGGTAGAGGAGTGCAACCGGTTTGAGTATGTCATGTTCTGGCTGCTGACCGAACCGGGCAACCCGGAGAAGTACGAGAAGATCCTCCGGGTGATCCGCGAGATGAAAACCGCGAGCATCGCGTACTGTGACGGACCGGTAGGCTGGGGGTATCAGATGAATTCACTCCCCCTGCCCTTTAAAAAAACCTGGCTCAGTATCTGCCGCGAGGCAGAACATATGTTTTGTTATTCGAGGGACGAGAGTATTCCCTACTGGCGGGCGATCCGCGGGGGTGGGCATTTTCACTCGGTCGAGTATCCGTATCCGATCGAGGTATCGAACGGCAGGCATTTTCACGCGATCGACCGGCCGCATCCCGTAGAGGCGGCAGAGACAGTGGGGGATATCCCGAAAGGGTCTTATGTGGCATTGGGCAAGGGTATCCAGAATGTCAATGAAGAACGAAATATCTTCTCTTCCCTGGCCGTGGCCCGGTTTCTCCGCGACAGATACGGACTATCCGTGTTTTTGCATACGGCCACTCCGATCGAAGACGCGGCCGTCATGCGGGACAGTTACGCATTGGTCGGGCTGACCGACGTGGAGGAGATAGAGTTGAAGCCCTGGGGCCGGTATCTCAAGGACCTGGCCCGTGCCCGGATCGCCGTGCATCTCGATATCTTAGAGACCCGGGGGCAGTTCCCCTTAGACTGCGCCACGGTGGAGGTACCGCTTGTGTGCAGCGGGTCTGTGGCCGGGGAGCGGTTGTTTCCGTACACCTATATCCAACACCCGCGCGATATCGACCGGGCCTGTCATCTGGCGGATCGGCTCCTGAAAGAACCGGAATTTTACAAAAAAGTGGTGGATCATGCCCGCAAGGCCATAAGGGCCTACTCCTACGAGTCGGTCCGGGAGCAGTTTGAAATGGCGGTGGCATCATGAAAGAGCGATGGGAACCGATACGGAAGCAGATTAATTTCAAGACCTTTATCTATATAGGCGGCGGGCTCGGTGATGTGGTGCATCATTATAAGAACAACGCCTATTTCAGGATATTGGCGAGCCTCAGGGACTATTTTCCCCTGCTGCGGGTATATCTTTATTTAGACGGGAAGAATCCCGGTCTGACCCGGCAGATCTTTGAAAAGGATCCGGGGATAGATGAGATCGTCACGGCCCACCAGAGGGGCGGTGACTTCAACTGGACCCATATCGACCGGTTTATGCGCGATACCTGCCGGATCGATCCGGGGGCTATGGCGGCCTATACGTCCGGGATGGATCCGGAATGGGTCGTCCGGCGTGTGGTCAACCGTATCTATCCCCTGATCCGGTTTCCGAGGATCCGGGCTATCTGTATGGATGATTTTTTTCAGCAGATGGATCTGACGGTAGACGAGTTTGACTTTGAATTGGCCGAGGTCGCCTGCGGGCCGGATGACCTGAAGGCGGCAAAGGCTCTGATCCATAAGGCCCGGTCCGACGGGTTGTGTATTATCGGTATCCATCCCTTTACCCATGATCCGGGCAGGGCGTGCTATCCGGTGAACCGATGGAAGCTGATCATCCGGGATCTGCTGAACCGGAACTATGCAGTGGCCGTATTCGGCGCCCCGGACGAGCGCGAACCGTTTAAGGAGATCCTGACCGGGGACCGGGTGATCGATCTGACCCATGAGATCGGAATCAGGACCAAGACGGCTATCCTCAAGCAATGCGCGGGGTGTATCACCATTGACGGTGCCATTATGCACCTGTCCTGGCTCCATGCCATACCCACGGTGAGTATTGTAGAGCGGACCCCTGACTGGAGCCCGAGTTTTACCACGAATGTCCACGGGTATCACTGGGCCTCGATCGCCGAGGAACCCTTTGCCCGCCGGGTCATTGTCGAGCAGGGCAAGGCCGGGGATATCGATCCGGGAGAGGTTGTGAAAACCGTTATGATGCTGGCGCCGTTTAAGGGGATGCGGACGAGTAAGGTGTGGAGAGATCAGTTGTGAAAAAAAGATGAAAAAGGCTCTCACAGAGGACACAGAGGACACAGAGAAAAGATTTATAAATAAAAAAACTCTGTGATCTCTGTGGGCTCTGCCTGCCCCGTAGCTCCGGGAGATGGTACCGGGGTGAGAGAAAATCTTTTAAACTTTGCGCCAGCCTGGAGAGCTGAAATTATGGAGAAGAGTATCGGGCAGTTGGTGGATGATCTAAGTATCGCTAATATCAAGATCTGGCATTTGCAGGACAGGGTGTCGGCAGGGGATGATGATAAAAAGGTCGCGGAAGCGGCCAGGCAGATTATCGTGGAGAACACGTACCGGTGCAACCTGGTCCGGGCTATTGATCAGGCCCTGGGGCAGGAGGCGTCATACAGTGAGGTGAAACTGTTTCACTGTATGACCAATAACAAATAACTAATATCCACTATCCAGTAACCAGTATCCAGCATCCAGCATCCAGTAACCAGTAACCAGTATCCAGTAACCAGCATCCAGTATCCAGTAACCAGTAACCAGTACCCGGAGGCTGACATGGTCTGTAATAAGGTGTTTGAGGATAAGGATTATGAGGGCTACGTGGATATTGTGGCCAGGTTGAAGGCTACGGCCCGGGGTCTTGATGCGGACGGGATAAAAGGTGTCCCGACCGGCGGGGTCCGGTTGTGGGAGTGCGCCCACGTGGCGGGCTGTATCCGGCCCAAGCGGGGGGATGTGGTGCTGGATATCGGGAGTCACAGAGGCCTGCTCCCCTTCTATCTGAGGGAGTTGGGATGTATCGCTCACGCTATTGATCCCGATCCGCCCGATCAGGAGTTTCTGGACTATGCGTCGAATCAGCGGTGGATTGTCTATAGGGAGGCCGACATATACGCGATCCCGTATCCGGACAGGTGTTTTGATGCGGTCACATCCATCTGCGTGTTGGAGCATCTGGTGGAGGACTGCGCCGAGGACGAGTTTGTAGACCGGATTGCCGAGGCCGTCCGGGAGGTTATGCGGGTCCTGAAACCGGGGAGGGTGTTTGCCAGTACCGTTGATTTTTACGTAAAGGGGTTTAACACATTCCGCACCTTTCACCGGGACCTGCTGTACGAGATAGTGGAGGCCGTGGCCGATGTGGCCGTACCGGTCGGGGATCTGGATTACGACATCCCGGACCCCTGGGCCTATTACATCGAAAACAGCACAGTGTACGCCGCAGACGACCCGCGCCGGCACGAACATATCGAGAAATTGAAACAAAAGATACTACCCGACAACCTGTTTACCTGCGCGGCCCTGGTGTTGAGGAAGATGGTATGACCTTACGATGGGATCTATTATTACCGACAAAGACAACCCTGATCAGGGAACGTGATCCAACTATCGCGGACGCTGACTATGATTACGCTGTTATTTGGGTGAACAAGCTGACTAACAGCGCATGGCTGTTGAAGGACAGTACCATGCAAGTCCTTCCGCCTACGACCGGGACTGTGGTTGATGTTGCCACGGCTCCAACCATAAGCATGACGGAGTTAGAGACAACGGTGGATAACCTTCAGAAGGAAATAGACGATGAAATGATGCGTAAGTCGGTTTATGACGCAGATGAAAGTGACATCGTAGATGAGGCGGAAGCTGTTGATGGCGGGAGTTTCTGAGATAGTTATTGGTTATTAGTTATTAGGGAAAGGCCCAAATAACGAATAAATAAAGCAAAAGGAGAATAAATCATGGCAAATACAATTCAAGTAAAACGTGGAGCGTTCGCCTCTCTGCCGACACTGGCAGCGGGAGAGTTCGGTTTCAGTACTGACACCAAACAGATCCATATTGGTGATGGAGCGGCAAATCACGAAGTTTTGATGCATGCCCTGTTTGACGCGCAGTCTCTGTTGGCAGCGGTTACGGATGACACCCCTGTCGCGGTTACGGTGGCGGAACAGAGAATCGTCGGTCGTAAGACGGCCGGAGACATCGCCGCCCTTACAGGCGCGGAGATTATGGCAATTTTATCCGGTCAGGCCGGCGCTGATTTTGCGATAAATACTCATAAGATTACGGGGGTTGTGGACCCTACGGCCGATCAAGACGTGGCAACCAAGAATTATGTTGATGCTACATTGAGCGGCCTCGATCTTCATGCTTCGTGTAAATTGGCCACGGCCGCGGCATTGCCTGCATGTACTGCGGCGGGGTCGGGAGTGGGGAAAACGCTGACGGCAGATGCGGTGGGTATTTTGACGGTTGATGGAGTAGCCACTGTTCTCAACGATCGAATTCTGGTTAAAGACCAGGTCACGGGCGCTGATAACGGTATTTACAAGGTCACGACCGAGGGAACGGCGGGCGTTGCTTTTATCCTAACCAGGGCAACGGACTTTGATGCAGATGCAGAGGTGACCGCCGGGGCTTTTACTTTCATCGAGCAGGGTACGGCTAACGGTGATGAGGGCTGGATTCTTACCACGAATGATACCATTACGGTTGATACAACCGCTCTTACCTTTACGCAGTTCTCAAGCGCGGCGGCTCCCGTGGCAGATTTTGTCGGGTTGAGCGATACACCAGCGAGTTATAGCGGTGAAAGCTTGAAGATAACCCGCGTTAATGCTGGTGAAACAGCGCTTGAGTTTGTGGCTTTTGCAGCCACTTATTTAGAAGCATCTCCGAGCAATGGAGAAACAGGAAAGGCGCCTAACAGTGACTGGGCTTTTGACCACGATGCGGCAACCACCGGAGTCCATGGCGCAGGAGCAAATACGCTGCTGCACAGTGGGAGTACGATTGACGGCGGGGCCTTTGCATAAGTGTGCTGGATGCAGGATGGACGATGCAGGATGGACGATGCAGGACTCCAGTATCCAGCATCCAGTATCCAGGAATCAGTAAGGAGCGATACAATTATGGACGACGCAACGATTACACAGGAAGAACCCTTGATCAAGGAGCGGTTTCCCTCGGTTGTAGACACTGACGACCTGATATTTGAATTAGGGAAACAGGCAGTCAAGGCGATCAATTATGAAAAGCTGTTAGATAGTATGCTAAAAAAAACACAGGCCTTGAGTGCAGCGACATCTGACGTCACTCAGGCGAGGTCGGAGATGGAGGCCCCATAACCGCACCTTTCACCGGGACCTGCTGTACGAGATAGTGGAGGCCGTGGCCGATGTGGCCGTACCGGTCGGGGATCTGGATTACGACATCCCGGACCCCTGGGCCTATTACATCGAAAACAGCACAGTGTACGCCGCAGACGACCCGCGCCGGCACGAACATATCGAGAAATTGAAACAAAAGATACTACCCGACAACCTGTTTACCTGCGCGGCCCTGGTGTTGAGGAAGATGGTATGACCTTACGATGGGATCTATTATTACCGACAAAGACAACCCTGATCAGGGAACGTGATCCAACTATCGCGGACGCTGACTATGATTACGCTGTTATTTGGGTGAACAAGCTGACTAACAGCGCATGGCTGTTGAAGGACAGTACCATGCAAGTCCTTCCGCCTACGACCGGGACTGTGGTTGATGTTGCCACGGCTCCAACCATAAGCATGACGGAGTTAGAGACAACGGTGGATAACCTTCAGAAGGAAATAGACGATGAAATGATGCGTAAGTCGGTTTATGACGCAGATGAAAGTGACATCGTAGATGAGGCGGAAGCTGTTGATGGCGGGAGTTTCTGAGATAGTTATTGGTTATTAGTTATTAGGGAAAGGCCCAAATAACGAATAAATAAAGCAAAAGGAGAATAAATCATGGCAAATACAATTCAAGTAAAACGTGGAGCGTTCGCCTCTCTGCCGACACTGGCAGCGGGAGAGTTCGGTTTCAGTACTGACACCAAACAGATCCATATTGGTGATGGAGCGGCAAATCACGAAGTTTTGATGCATGCCCTGTTTGACGCGCAGTCTCTGTTGGCAGCGGTTACGGATGACACCCCTGTCGCGGTTACGGTGGCGGAACAGAGAATCGTCGGTCGTAAGACGGCCGGAGACATCGCCGCCCTTACAGGCGCGGAGATTATGGCAATTTTATCCGGTCAGGCCGGCGCTGATTTTGCGATAAATACTCATAAGATTACGGGGGTTGTGGACCCTACGGCCGATCAAGACGTGGCAACCAAGAATTATGTTGATGCTACATTGAGCGGCCTCGATCTTCATGCTTCGTGTAAATTGGCCACGGCCGCGGCATTGCCTGCATGTACTGCGGCGGGGTCGGGAGTGGGGAAAACGCTGACGGCAGATGCGGTGGGTATTTTGACGGTTGATGGAGTAGCCACTGTTCTCAACGATCGAATTCTGGTTAAAGACCAGGTCACGGGCGCTGATAACGGTATTTACAAGGTCACGACCGAGGGAACGGCGGGCGTTGCTTTTATCCTAACCAGGGCAACGGACTTTGATGCAGATGCAGAGGTGACCGCCGGGGCTTTTACTTTCATCGAGCAGGGTACGGCTAACGGTGATGAGGGCTGGATTCTTACCACGAATGATACCATTACGGTTGATACAACCGCTCTTACCTTTACGCAGTTCTCAAGCGCGGCGGCTCCCGTGGCAGATTTTGTCGGGTTGAGCGATACACCAGCGAGTTATAGCGGTGAAAGCTTGAAGATAACCCGCGTTAATGCTGGTGAAACAGCGCTTGAGTTTGTGGCTTTTGCAGCCACTTATTTAGAAGCATCTCCGAGCAATGGAGAAACAGGAAAGGCGCCTAACAGTGACTGGGCTTTTGACCACGATGCGGCAACCACCGGAGTCCATGGCGCAGGAGCAAATACGCTGCTGCACAGTGGGAGTACGATTGACGGCGGGGCCTTTGCATAAGTGTGCTGGATGCAGGATGGACGATGCAGGATGGACGATGCAGGACTCCAGTATCCAGCATCCAGTATCCAGGAATCAGTAAGGAGCGATACAATTATGGACGACGCAACGATTACACAGGAAGAACCCTTGATCAAGGAGCGGTTTCCCTCGGTTGTAGACACTGACGACCTGATATTTGAATTAGGGAAACAGGCAGTCAAGGCGATCAATTATGAAAAGCTGTTAGATAGTATGCTAAAAAAAACACAGGCCTTGAGTGCAGCGACATCTGACGTCACTCAGGCGAGGTCGGAGATGGAGGCCGAGAAACAGGAGCTCCAGAAATCTAATGCCCTTTACCAGGAGAATAATCGCCGGTTGGATGCTGCGCTGGTTAAGGTCAGAAATGATAAAGCCGTGCTCGAAGACTTAATCCCTGCAAAGGATAAAGAAATAGAGACATTGAATAATGTGATCCGCGAAAAAGATACTTTAATCGGCGAATTAACAGAGAAGGTCAAACTTGGCAAACACAATACAGGTAAAAAGAGGCGCAAACGCGTCACTCCCGACGCTTAACGCCGGCGAATTCGGGTTCAGCACGGACACTAAGCAGATCTATATTGGTGATGGGGCCGCGAATCACGAACTGGGCACAGTATCCCATCATGTCCCTATTGCTTCGTCAGGGGACTTCACGATCCCCACGGGCCGCAGCTTCATCGGCGGGGATGAATATAGCGTGGAAGGAACTGATATTTTAGAGATTCAGGGAACGGGCATGATGATACTCGTAGGATAAGGAGCAACTATGTCAAGGATAATATTAGAAGAACAAGCCGCGCCGGGTACACCATCAACCGACAAAATAGCTATTTACCCGAAAGCAGGTGGGGGGATATATAAAAAGGATGATGCAGGGGTAGAGGTGCGGCTGGATAGCGGTAATATGGTTTCCGAATCGGTGGCTGATGATGCAGAGATCGTGCTGACTACAGCCGTTTCCGGCTGGGGACAAGCGATGGCCGGGGATAACGAGGAATATATTGAATTTCGGTTTACCGCAGCGGGAGTCGTAACGGTGATATCTAACTCGGCCAACGCGGTCGGGGCGGATACGGATGGCAACCTTTGCGTGTATGATGCGGGTACAGGGATAGCAATCAAAAACAGATTGGGAGCCACAAAAGATATTAGATACGTTGTTAATTACTCATAAGGAGGCGATATAAATGCGTGGATATCCTAAACATATAGCGAACAAACGAGATTTTAACAACCTGATGGACATGCCGGAATATAAAACGCAGGCATTGGCGGACCTGAAACGATTACAGGTGATTGATGACGCTAAAGTAATCAGAGTTGTCTCAGGTTCGGAAGAAGACAAAAATCTCGTCACGGAAGAAATAGACAATCCGAATCCGGTGTGGAAACAGAAAGGATTTGCAACTAAAAAAGCTGTGGATGATCTGGTGACGGAGAAGGAGGTGGTGACAGATGGCAAATAGACTGATAACACAGATTGAATCGCAGAACGCCCTACTCGGGGCTGTTGTAGCGAACTTCATGCTGAACAAGCTGGATCGGATCATCGAATATAAAGATGCTGACGAGGTCACGGTCAAGGGGGCGAATCGAATCCCCTTACTGATTAATGACAAGTGGTTTTACATCGATACAGACACGGATCTGGACACCGGGGCGGATCTGGACACCGGGGCTGTTGCGGCGGGGACGGATTATTATGTGTATGCGTGTGACAATTCAGGGTCTCTGGTCTTTCTCATTTCAGCGGCCAGCACCTATCCAAGCGGTTATAATGCCAACACGAGCCGTAAGATCGGTGGGTTTCATACGATCTGTGCTGCGGCTGGGACGATTGGCGGGCATACACTGACCGACCATCCTGCAAACGGGATATTGCCACAATCGGTCTGGGACCTGAAACACCGGGCCAGGTGCGGAAGCAATGCGGGTATGGTCTGGAGTGAGGAAGCTCAGGTCTGGGTGGACATCTATCTGGCAAGCGGAACAGGGGCTTCTACTGTGAGTGTCAATGGCGGAACGATTTCAGACACCCGTAACTGGATGGATTTCGTGGATGATTACGGGGCCGTTGGAAAGCGAATGCTGAGAGATCCAGAGTTTCAGTTGATCGCTGGCGGAAGCAATGAGGAAACCAATATTAATGGTGACTCTGATCCCGTAACCACGGGTGGGCATTCTGATAGCGCATCTCGCCGGATGATCAGCAATATCGGCTGTGAGGACTGTTGTGGGGCTCTGTATCAGTGGTTGGTCACTCCAGCTGCAAGGCTTGATGATGGAACTCATGCTGGAGACTGGGTCGACCTTGATGGAGCTAAGGGGTCTTTTTACACTTATGGGATTGCCCCTAATTATTATGGCAATACTCAGCTGCGTGCGGGCGGTAATTGGCATAATGGGACGGATTGCGGGTCCCGCTGTCGTAATGCGGGTAGCTATCGCTGGGCTGCGAGTACGGCTTTCGGCGGGCGCGGTTGCGCGGAGCCACTATAACGATGTCACTATATCACGTATCACGAGCGCGCCGCAGGCGCGTTATCACGGCTGGTAGGTCGTGCGGCTGCATGCAGGCGGTAATTGGAATAATGGGACGAATTGCAGGTCCCGCTGTCGTAATGCGAATAACTATCGCTGGAATACGAATACGAATATCGGCAGGCGCGGTTGCGCGGATACAGGGTTTGAGCAAAACTCCTGGCTGGATCTACCGGCCATGTTTCGGGGCGTAAGCCACGGAGCAAAATACATGACGGAGGGCGAGGGGAGTTAGTAGGTAAAGGCCGAAAGCTCCCTGGGCCATTACACCATGAGACGACACGGAAATCTTTGGGGCCAAATAACAGATATCCACAATATCTACGAGGCATATAAGGCCGCCAGGAAAGGAAAGACCTGGCAGAATACCATCAAGTATTTTGACATGAAATTTGATGAGAACATGTTCAATATTCAACGTCTCCTGGTCAATAAAACGTTTCGTACCGCGCCATACAAAGAGAAAAAGATCTACGAACCAAAAGAACGTACGATTTATATATTACCCTTCAATCCTGACCGGATCATCCAGCACGCACTCATGAACATTATAGAACCGATATGGGATGCCATGTTCATTCACAACTCGTATGCCTGCCGAAAAGGCAAGGGAATACATGCCGGAAGCAGGAAGACTATGGAATTTGTCAGAAAATACAAATATTGCCTTAAATTAGATATCTCCAAATTCTATCCATCCGTAAACCACGACATCCTTTATGAGATAGTTCGGCGGAAAATAAAGTGCAAAGACACGTTGTGGCTGATCAAGAACATCATCTATTCATTCCCCGGCCGGAAAAACGTCCCAATCGGTAATTTTACCAGCCAATGGTTTGGCAATCTCTATCTGAATGAGTTGGATCAATTCCTGAAGCACGAACACCACGTCAAGAACTATATCAGATATTGTGATGATTTCTGCCTGTTCCATGATGACAAGAAGTACCTCAACGATATGATGCGGATCATCAGGGATTTTATATTGACAAGGCTAAAGATGACATTTAGCAAGTGTGACCTATTCCCTGTCTCAAGAGGTGTTGACTTCCTGGGCTACCGGCATTTTCCGAAATATATGTTAGTCCGGAGATCTACGGCTAAACGGGTCAAGAAACGGTTGAAAGCCCTACCGTGGCTATTAGCTAAGGGAAAGATCACAATAGATCAATACCGTGGATCTCTGGCGTCGACAAAGGGCTGGCTCAAATGGGCCAATGCCCATAACCTGACAACATACCTGCAAATTGAGCAGTTGGAGGCAAGATTAAATTGTGCCTAAAAGAAAACAGTTTAAGGATTTTGCAGGAGATCACCGGCCCCTTGATGGCGCTAAGGTCAAGATTGCAGACGTGTTTAATAAAGAGATTCAAGTGCTGGGCTATCGGATACAGCCGAGTAGATATCATAAAACATTGCCATGCCTTCAGCTACAGTTTGAGATGGATAAGGAACACCATGTGTTGTTCACAAGTTCAACGGTCTTGGTCGAACAGATCGAGGCGTATAAGGATGAGTTGCCTTTTTATACAACGGTTAAGCAGGTAGGGAAGTATTTTACATTCACATAAGGAAAAACAGGAGAACAAATCGAGGGATATTATGACAGCCGCAGCGGATCGCCCGCCATGCAGTATGCACACGGGAGTAGATAAAGCGATTGAAAATTTGGAGAAAAGTCGAGAAGATCACGACGCTACGGCCATACGCGTCTGGTCGGCGATTGAGAAAAAAGTCTCCACAAAACTCTTTCTCACCATATTGACCATTGCGGTCGGGATTGTAGGCATTTTCAACGCGATTTTCTTTTACAGCCAGGACCGGATATTCACGAGTTACGATAGCACATTGGCCAAAATATCAGACAAGCAGGACAAGTTGATGACTCAGGTGACCGACCTGCGTCTCGATATTCGGAACGGCACAAAACCACACGACAGCGGAGGATAACGCCATGATAGCCTGGGACAGAATCGAGCATTTTACGCGGAGTGAGTTTCAGGATCCGCGATATGGGGAGGCGAGTGGGGATCTGATCGATGCCGCGTTCCTGGTGCTGATTGTGCGCCTGCGGATCCAGACCGGCTGGCCCATGGTGATCCACTGGGCCGTGGGCGGGGCAGTGGATGTTGACGGGGCGCACGGGCACGCGGCCCGGTCGTATCACCTGAAAGCCATGGGATGTAAGGCCGTTGATTTTCATTTTATGACCGGGGCGCCAGTGCGGCTGCAGTATTACGAAGTGGCCCGGGTGGGCTTTCCCGGGCTGGGGTTTTACCCGGATTGGACCTGGAACGGGAACAGTACGCCGGGCTGGCATGTTGACATACGGCCAAAGGACCGGACACAGAGATGGACGCGGAAGGGTGGGGAATATATTTATCTACTCTGATAATAGACAACCTTTCAAATGAAACCTCAAATCAAATATAAAGCAGGCTATAAATATCAGATCGTTGCAGATTACAGCATACAGATTGCGATATTCCCAAAAGAGGATATTTCTACGCATTTCCTGACCCTCACGAAAAACGGGAAGCTGGTAATCAGTCATGGGTATGCTTGGAATGGTCCTTCGGGACCAACGTGGGATACCCTGACGTTTATGCGCGGGTCATTGGTTCACGATGCTATTTATCAATTATTACGGATGCAGTTAATTGACATCCGCTACAGACTGGAAGGGGATATAGAACTTAGGCGAGTATGCTTAGAGGATGGTATGTGTTCATTTCGGGCATGGTACGTGTATCATTCAGTAAGGGCGTTTGCCGCTGGATCTGCTGATCCGGAAAATAAAAAAGATGTAATTACAGCACCATAAGGAGATTAAAATGAAAAAGATAATTGTTTTGATTTGTGCAATCGTGCTTTGTATGGGATGTGCAAGTATCAGCTTCAATCCTGACACAGGTAACGTGGAGTACACCCGCATAGGCGATCAGCACATCAAGGGGTTTGAGTTGGAGAAGACAGGAGATGGAGACATAAGAATCACGCTGGACGGCCAACAGTCAAACGCTGATGCGCTGACCGAGGCCATTAAAGTGATCAATGTTCTTTCTATTAAGTAGCCACGTTTGGGTATCCTTCCGTCTACCATTGGTCTACCATCCACCCTCTTTTCAACCTGTTTTTCCGGGTAAGTCTCCAACGGCGGGTTAATGATTTCAACAACTTAGCGCCCACAGCCACCCATGACCCTATCTGGCAGTCATGAGGTCAGGGGTTCGATCCCCCTCAGCTCCACCAAAAATTTCAGGTACTTAGGCCGTTTTTCGAGACGGCCTTTTTTTTGCGTCTACTGTTTGCGTCTACCATTTTGGTCTCCGGGAGCTGATTTTGGTGCAGATTCGGGAGGGTGTGGGGCTGGTTTTTGAGGATGTCTTTGGCGAGATGGGCGTAGACATCGACTATCATTTTGGGGGTGGTGTGACCCACGCGATCGGCTAATTCTTTTATGTCGGCGCCGGCGGCCAGGGCGTAGGTGATGTGATAGTGGCGGATATCGTAGAGGCGTATGCGTTCGGTGATCCCGGCCTCTGTTTTGGCTCGGCGCCAGGCGGTCTTGATGGATCGGACGGGTTGTCCCCGGTAGTGGCAGATGTGCCGGCAGTGGGGATATTTTCGCTGCGTGTGGGTCTGGTACCGCCGCAGGCGTTTGATATAGGCCGGGGGCAGGTATTGCCACCGGGTCGGGTTGCTGTTTTGTGAGGCCTGTTTGGCGCTGTCTATGAGGATGGCCGATCGGATGTCATCGATGCGGTCCCAGGTAAGGCTGAACAGTTCTTTGGGGCCGGGTCTGGCCCCGGTATAGTATGCCAATTCTATGATCCAGGCCAGGTGGGGCTGGGACACGGCCATGATTTTGAGGAAATCGGCTAAAGAGAACAGGCCAATATTGTATTTAGCCTCTTTGAGGGCCTTTCGTTTGGTCCAGGGGTGCTCCTTCAGGAGGTCGTCGTTTTCGTTGACGGCCCAGGTGAGGGGCCATGAGATATATTTGAAATAGGTGTTAATGGTCCGGTTTTTGATCTCGCGATCGATCATGCCGTTCTGGATCCGGTGCCAGTGATTCATATTGATCTGGTTAATGGGCACTTTGCCGATGACCGGGTTGGCGTATTGGGTGACGGCCCTGAGGATGCCGTCCCATGTCTTGGGAGCCAACTCGCGGCGGCGGGCGATGATATACTGTTCCATAAGCCGGCCATAGGAAATGCCCCAGGCAATGGGCGCCCATTGCCCCCGTTGTTTTTCGAGTTTGATCTCCATATCCCGGGCCTTTGCCGAAGGCCGGGCATTGGGACCCCGGCCAAAGGGCTCCCACACCCGTCTACCGTTGTCATAGTAGACGCAGTAGACGAGACCGTTTTTTTTGGTATGGACAGGCATTGGATTGTTGATTGTTGCCGGCCCGCCATCGGCTTCGCCTTCAGGCGAGGCGGGCGGGATTGTTGATTGTTGTCAAAAAATCACATAGAATATATTGCCTATTTGCCTAATTAAGCCTCGTCTGTCCCATCCTTCCCGGGATTGGGTGACGAGGCGATAGATTTCCTTAGTCGCTGTACCTCCCTTTCTAAATCTTCCACTTTATCCTTCGTTTTGATGTGATTGGCGCATGCGGTAAGATTGCCCTTGATGGCCAGCTTAGTTATTTCGTCACCCGATTTTAAAATATACCGCAGCGTATCGATATATTCCGTATTGTCACCTTCAATTAGAGCGGTAACGTGATGTTTGTCGATGTCGGAGCGATCCCGGGCGTCACGATCCCCCACCAGGCTTAGGGGTTGATCTGCCTTGGGCTTGTAGGGATCCTCCGGCACAATGACGCCTCCACGGATGACTTCTGCGCTGGCTTGATCACCCAATGTCAATTCTTCTATGATTTCTTCTTCGATATACCATTGTTCACGTGGGTAGCCTCGGGCTTCGATGTTTTTGATATGTTTTTGTGGTATCCCCCTTCCTTCTCTACACCAGGTACTAACTGTTGTGCGGTTGACCTGGAGCCAATTTGCCAGACCCTGCACCCATGCTTTCCTGGGAATTCCGATAAGAATTGATAGCTGTTCTAAACTTTTTTTCGATTTATTTGTTACAAGTGCATTTTTTTCTTGACACAGGTGGCAAATTAGTTTAACAACGATAATCAGGCGTACAGAAAACAATTAATCAAACGGGTTAAAACATTAAAACAGGAGGATTCTTATGCAATACCTTATGCCAGAAGAAAGAGGAATAACAACATGGATGTCTAAACCCACAGTAGAATCCCAACGTGATGTTGATATTCTCCACAGTTTCACAAGGAAACATGGCTGGAGTGCATCCCGTCTTCTCGACCGCGCCAACGACCTCTATGAGAGAATTGCTCAGAGCTCTGAGTCGGTTTTCGATATCGGCCAGTGAATAGGGCAATGATTAATCACTAAGAACGAGTTTTCACACCGGGTTAAACCTTTAAACAGGAGGTTCATTATGCCCAACCTTGGCGTAGCTGAAAAGATGGAAATCAACGAATCGGAAACCTCCCACCCTGGTCCGGATTGGGCTCAGGGACCTGAAGAACCTGCTCGATTTCGAATAGCGCGAATTGAAAATTATGTCGGTGAGCGATATCGCCTAAAACTTTGGCACGTTCAAAGGAGCTGGGGCCGGATAGTAAAAACGTTGTGTAAAGGATTTGTCTTGATTCTGTGCCATATCTGTCTGCTTCCTTTTGTAATTCTATGTAAGCGGGGTGGGTATCCGCTTTCGAGGGTCCTACGACGATGAGGATGTCTTTCATGATGTTTCCTTTCGTAAGAGGTGTAAAAGTTGGGAATTCTGAAAAAATTAATCCATAGCACGAAATTAAAAAGTTTTCAAAACAAAAATAAAGCCGTGTTTGACTGTATGGTCGAGCACGGCTTTTTATTGCCCGAGATCCGGAAGTCGATGATGGTGTTAAACGGGATAAGGCTGGCCGATCTGTCAGACGGCCGGTCCATTGTGACTGTGTCTAACACCATCAAAGGCCGCCGGCGGAACGGGGCGGTGATGGCCGGCCTGGCTACCAAGCTCGATCTGAGTATTGAACAATTATTTTCGGAGAATAGGTAGGAGGTGATGGAGCAATTGAAGCTGGATTTCAGTGCTAAACCGATTGTTGCCGGAAAGAAGAGGCAGCGCCTGTCAATCCCATGCTCTGACGAGTTCCTGGCATTTTTGGAAAAACTGAGCACCCTGGTGGGAAAGACCCGTGCAGAGCTTGCGTTTGATTTTGTTTTAGAAGGGATGCAGAAAACCCTGGGCAATGTTTTCATGGCAGAACCTTATATAGATAAAAAGTTACGTGATCTATTGGAGAAGCATGGTAGCTAAATTTTTTTGCCGTGTCACGTATACCTTGGGATACTTTGCAGTTTTTCTGGTGTTACATTAGTATACCTAAGAATATCAGAGAGTTAGCGGATCTATTGATGTCAAGGGGCGCAGTAAAAGTGTTTCTGGTATACCTCGGTATACCCTGAATGATTTCAGTGAGATAAAGGAGCGAAAGTGGAAGAGCTGTCGTTGACGGAAAAGACTGAGTTGCAGGAGATGGAGGGGATTATTGAGCCGGGCCTCCGGACTTTTTATCAAGTGGGCTGCGCCCTTGCTACGATCCGGGATTCCCGCCTGTATCGTGAGACCCACGCCACCTTTGAAGAATATTGTAAGGATAGGTGGGATATGAGACAGGCTCACGCCTATCGCTTGATTGATTCGGCGAGCGTTCAGGATGTTTTGTCTCCAATTGGAGACATTCAACCCGCCAACGAAGCCCAAATCCGCCCCCTCACCAAACTTGAAACCGCTGAAGCCCAACAAGAAGCGTGGGAAATGGTTATTGAGACAGCTCCAGAAGGCAAGATTACCGCCCGGCATGTCTCGAAGGTGGTGAGTGA
>Ga0222695_1000413_pt1 | contig 24010 bp, 17 predicted proteins | sample AntAcemetage1398_FD_179834 | JGI IMG/M metagenome (GOLD analysis project Ga0222695, IMG submission 179834) | Saline water microbial communities from Ace Lake, Antarctica - #1398 | ecosystem: Environmental > Aquatic > Non-marine Saline and Alkaline > Saline | place: Antarctica: Ace Lake...
ATAATAACGATCAAAAATCCACACTCGTGATTTATTTGCCTTTATAGAATATACTTTTTTGTAGAATCCGAAAGTATAATCAAGCATATAATAACTCCAGCGGACCAACGAACCAAAGATGCCTGACTCAGAACTACCGTGCGGATTAGTGACTGGTCCATTTGGTTTTTCTTTATCACTACCTAGAAGGATGGCAATGCTTGGGATATAATTTGGGCGCATGTGCTCATAATGTACTCCATTGGTAAAGATTTCATTTAAAACGGGTTTTACTTGGTTAATAATTGTGCTTTTACCTGAACCGTCAGTGCCAATAAAAGCAATGGAAAATTCTTTTTTTAGCATGATTATTTTAAAGATAATGTAACCGAGTTTTTAAGGTTTTCAGTTGTTTTGACAAAATACTTTTTAAATAATTTCTCTAAAATTGGATTCTTTAGAAGAAATGCATCTGAAACCAATACTCCATGTTCATTGCATAAAGCCAAGTATATTTTGATTAGTGCTAAATAATCTTTTTTAGAATAATTAAACTCTTTGTATCCAATAAAACAAAAATTTAAGCATAAGTCTTTTGTTGCAATATTTGATTCTGGATGGAATATCTTAGCGTAGGGGTGAATTAATTTTTTAGTCTTAAAATATAAATTTTGAAAGGTCTTATATATTACATCAATAGGATTTTGTTTAAAAAAATGAAAAAAAAGAAGTAGCTTATTTTTTATACTGTTTGTGTCGTAAATATCAATTCCATACCGATTTGAACCTTTTTTATTTTGCCATTTAAATGCATTTAGAATGTATTTCTCTTTTTTTAGATTTCCTTTACGAATAATGTGTAAATACCAACAATACTCCATGAAATTGTTTGGATTTATCACCCAATATTTATTCTTAAACCTTATTTTTTGTTCTAGAAGTTTGCTGGTATCAAATAGGTTAATTCTATTCCATTGCACATTGGTAAAAAAATCAAGATGCAATATTTCGTTGTCAAAAACAATAATATGGCTTTTGAGGTTGTTGTATCTATAATTCTTAATAATTAATATCGGGAATTTATTCTCAATAACCTTGAGCAATTCAGCTATTTTCCATCCTTCATCGGAACTAATTAACAAGTCAATATCATGTCCCTCATCTTCCGGAAGATTTTCATAATTCCGAAGAATTAAGTAATTAAAATTAGCTTCAACATAATCGAATAAAAATTCAACAAATAGTTTTTTCATAATAATTTTAAGCGTACAAAGTAAACTCAATTTGTGTATTAATATTTTGCCACGATAGTTTCTCTTTCACTATCTTCCGGGTTCCATCAATAAACGAAGAGTAATTATCACCATAAAAAATATCTTGCAGATCAAAAAGAGATTTTTCTATTTCATGCGGGACATTGGTCTTCAATACCAATCCACAACAAAAAGTGGTAACAAGTTCTTCCAAATTAGTTTCTTTACTAACCAATAAAGGAGTATTGAATGACAATGCTTCTACGCATCCAATAGGAAAACCTTCCCATCTCGAAGTGTGAATAAAAAAAGAAATTTCGGTTAGAAACTTTTCCTTATCGTAACCAAATAAAACGCCAGTAAAATCTATACGATTTGAAATATTATAATATTTAGCAAGTTTCATCAGTTTTTCCTTATCTGGTCCGTCGCCTGCTAACATTAATCTCCCTTTACCTTTATTTCTAATGTATGACGAAAATCCGTCGAACAATAAATCAAGTCCCTTGTGGTCAATCTTAAGACGACCCATGTAGCCAAAAATTAACATGTCACTTTTATTAAAATGATTGTGCCGTTTGGGAATACATCCATTAGGAATATAAATAGCCTTAGCTGCTATAAATGATTTCGTGTATGCATTTATTTCAGATTTACCAATAACCTGAATTTTATTTGCAAAAAATAAAATAATTGATTCTACTAGAATGAAATATAAAATCTTTAGAAAATTATTTTTAAAGTTATTCGGAGTGTAGGCTCCATGAGGTGTTAATACATACTTACGTCCTGAAAATTTTAGATATAAAACTAAGACTGGATACCATGGAATATATGCAGAGTGTATATGGATTTTTGCGTCTTTTCCCAAGTTTCTGATTTCGCTAATTAATTTTTTAGGAGGAAATATTACAGATTTATTCTTGACAAATAGTTTTAATTCATATGTAAACTGATGACGAATGATTGCATTGTTGGCAACACCTAACACAGAAACATTGTGTCCGTTTTTAGTTTGTTCCTCAGCAATTGAATGTACTACATTATTAACGCCATTCATGGTATTCGGATTTGCTTTACCTGCAAGTATATGGATTATTTTCATTTTTTCTTTATTTAAGTTTTAAAACTTGGATTATCCAAGCCCCCCCCCAATAGAGTAATCTAACTATTATCGAAAATAAATTCTGAATTAATGACATACCTGCATTTTTCCTTGCTAAAAATCCTTCTTCTAAAGCTTGATATTGTGAAAGACTACCACTAACACCACCAAGCCTAAAGTTTGATAGTGGACGATTGATATAGTGAAATACTTCCTTGTTTAAAAGATATGCATCTAAAGTAAATTGAATGTCGGCAACAGACTTTAGTTTAATATTATATTTATGTGCCTCATATTCGTCCTTGGTAACAAAAAAGGTTGGGTGATTGTATGTTGCACCATAATATTTAAATTTAAATACAGATTTATTGAATTTGTAAAGGCGCTTATTATTTGCTTCATCTACAATAAACATATCTCCGTGAAATATTTTCCTGTGTGGAAACATGTGGTAGTTTTCCACGACAGTTTCAACAGTATTTGACTCATACCAGTCATCACTATTTACAATACCAATTAGTTCTCCGGTAGCAATTTTAATGCCCTTATTCATGGCATCGTATAAACCTTCATCCGGCTCACTTACCCAATAAGCTATTTTGTGTTTGTATTTTTCTATAATATCCAATGTACCATCAGTAGAACCACCATCGATTATGATATACTCTATATTACTGTACGTTTGGTTAAAAACGCTTTGCATAGTTTGTTCTAATGTCTTTACACCGTTAAAAACAACTGTTATTATACTAATAAGAGGATTTTCTGGCATTCTATATATAAATTTATGTAAGTAGTTTTTTTATTTCCTGGTTGCTCATGTTTCTAATATTTTTTGACAAACACACTCCAATAAAGAACCAGATAATAAAGTTGTAAGAAGAAAAACTGGATGAATTTGAGATGAAAAGTATTAGTGTGTGAATAAAGAGCATGTACCCTACGCCAATAACATAAATATTTTTAGCTCGGAAAAATGCCAAGTATATAGCTATAGCTAAAATTAATAAGTTCAGTAGAACAGCGACTAGTCCCCCCTTGAGCAATAACGCTAAAATGCCTACTTCGATAGCCTTGTATCAGAATCACCTCCATCAATAATTAAATATTCAATGTTTTCATACGTCTGATTAATGACGCTTTTAATTGTTTGTTCTAAGTATTTATCTCCATCGTACACTACAGTGATAATACTTATGAGTGAAATTTTATTAATCATTCTGTTGTTTTATTTTTTTGGTTCTTCGTCGAATTTAGTGGGTCAGTTCTTTGACAAGTACAGCATCAGCCGATGGCCATGTTGAGCTTACCACAGTAAAACAATATTCGTATCCGGTAGCTCTCAAAGCTGTGGAACCCTCTTGCTGAGGCCTTGATCAGCTGAATCTTGCTGTTCAACCCCTCACTAACAGCATTGGTTGTCCAGTGCTTGAAATAGCTCAGGATGTTCTGAAGATGCCGCTGCATCATGTCTTTGACCTTGATCATTGGCCTCAACTCTGAACTGTCTACAGCCTTGCTCCAGTAGTTGAAAAAGTATTCGGCGCTGTCATGGCTGGTCAGTGACCAGAAGGCTCGGAACATGTTTTTTAATGACCAAGCGTTGCCTGTTTTGAGTTCACAGGCAAGCAGCTCGTCAAGGCTTGTTCGTTGGCTTTGGGTCATGTTCTCCGGGTTTCGGAGCCATGAGTATTTCGAGCCAATCAGTGTCCTGTTGCCAAGAGTGTTGAGATTGCGGGATTCCTGACGGCGCACATGGTCGACAGCTTCATTGAGGTACGAGCTGATGTGGTATCTGTCATGAACGATATCTGCCGCAGGGAGTATGTTCTTGACCGCCGTTGCGAATGCTTTCCACATGTCGATTGAGACTGACTGTACATGGTCTCGCTGTTCTTCGGCAAGGCTTGTCAGCAGTAGTTCTGTTGCCTCTTTGGTTCTTGTTTCGACTACCTCGAGGACACGACCGGTGTCAAGGTCATTGAGGGTGGTGACATACTGATGACCGGCCCTGAAGCTCTTTTCATCAATGCCGAGATGTTCTATGACTTCGGCGTCCCGACGCTCCATACCACGGTTGACAGCGCGGCGCATGATGTCATCAACGGAATGCCAACTCAGCCCCAGCAATTTTGCGACAGCCTGCGTGTTGGCACAGTGCTGCAGAAGCTGAACGACAAAACCCTCGAACATCAGGGTGAATCGAGAATGCTTGTCCGCCCATGGGGCACCGAGGGTCTTGACTCCGCACTGGGTGCAGTTGGTACGGGGAAGTCGGGCAACAAGGATGGTTTCAAACTGCATGGTATCCAGATGACGCCATTTCTGCTCGGGAGCGTGGTCATATATGCCACAGGGTTCACCACATTCCGGGCACTCAATGTTCTTTCCGATATAGACAAGTCTGATGACTACCTGCAGGCCTGTCATGGACAGGTCGACATTCTCAACCTTCCAGGTTGAAGGAAGTCCGAGGAGCTGCTGGTAATGGGTGGTCAGGCTTTGCATAAGAGGTAGTAGGGTAAGGATGGATGATGCTTGGAACTACGCCAAGCTACCCATTTGACCCCGTTTTCCATTAAAATCGGCGAAGAGCCGAACTAATAATTCATTAAAGTCAAATTGCCAGTTGTATTTTTTTAAAGAACTTATAAAACCTAATGGAGATCTTACAAGAACAATATTAGAACTGTTAAAACTATAATAGAGCCATTCGGATGCATAAATTGCCAGGGGATCTTTTATTAATGTTTTTGTGAAGAAGTTAAAATATTAAACCAGTCATGTATTACTCTTTTGTAATATTTTGTTCTCAATGATTTTAATATTTCAGTCATTCCCGGCGATTTTCTATTGATAATCCTTTGAACGCCAGAATAATATATTGAGTGTGTGTCTGAAATTATATAAGGAAACCAGTAATGTTTATTTAATCTGAAGTATATTGGAGCATACTGTTTATTAAAAGGCTCATGTATATATCTTATTTCATTGGATTGAGATAAAACCTTTCCCACCCAGGTTGTACCAGACCTATGCGATCCTGTAATTAGTATCGGATTGTTATTCATGTAAACGATTGTGTTTTGTAAATAAAATAGCTATAAAATCTCATATAATACAATTGGTAGTGTAATTGTCTATTTTTTTATTTCAGAATGTAAATTTACTTGTCTCTACTTAGAACACTTATTTGATTCGGTTGAAGGCCTTCTTCCTTGTAAATAAAGAATCTTTTTTTCTTAAAAGACGCTAAAGATAGTTTTTCCCCTTTTATTAAAAATACTGTGATGATGTTCATATAATGAATTAAGAAATCATTTTTCCTCTCATCCATTTCTTAGATTTGAAGATTTTTGAATAAACATAAAGTATAACAAAAATATTCCTGAAAAAGCTAAAATTAGTAACCTTTCTGTATGAAATCCAAAAAGCCAAATAAAGCCACCAATTATGTTTAGGGCTAATAACATTAGCGCTAGCTTCGTTTTCGTGAGTTTTCTAATTTTTATTGCTGTCATATATTTAGAACTTCTTTGGCAAATTGCTCTGCAAGTAATTTACTATCTTTTATAGAAATGATGTTATCCATATAAGTCGGTATAAAATTTCCGAAAAACACACTTCGGGAGAATTTATCCCAATTAGAACTAACATGTTGAACGATTTCGTCCGGGCTGTGTTTTCTGTATAGAATTTGAACAAATTCACCTAATGGTTGATCTGCAATTGGTTTTTCAATCAATAAATCCCGGAATGGCGGATGCCCAAATATTAGAGAGTCCACCCCTAAACAGGCAGCCTCAATAGTTGCAGTACCTGTTATGGAAATAACTTTAAATGAATTGCGGATAATGAGCCTTGAATTAATTTCAGGATACGCCCAACGAACATGTTCAAATGTCGATATTGTATCATAAAATTCCCGATCCCGTTTGCCAATCATTTTTGGATTTTCTTTTAGCAGCAAAATGTCACCTGATTTTAACGACTGACTTATTAACCTTACCACTTCCAACTGGCTTTTGTACCAGGGAGAATAGGCAAGGATACTCATTTCGGGTTCAAATTGTAATGGGAAATAGAACAAATTACATTTTTTTGAGACCGACTTTAGAGCAGATTCCAACACATATTCAAAATGGTAATTGATTTTTTTCTTTTGACGAAAACGGCCAGGAATAATGTTTTTTGTTTGTGGCTCTAAATAAGTGAAGATGTTTTTTGAAGTTTTGTTTAAGGTAAGGTCTTTAAATCTTTTAAAAATGGAATGCTTCAACGAAATTAATTTCTGAGGCTTCATATAGTGAATGGATACTTTGGGATCCAAATCTAATGATTGAATATATTGATTTAAATGATCTTCGTTTAAAGGTTCATTCCTAAAATAGTTCAAGTCCCATGGATTATGCATAATTACCTGTGCATTTTGAGGAAATCCTATGGGCTGAATAAAATAATTGGTTCCTCCCTTTAATTCGTTAATGTAAGCGCTTATATAAAAAATAAAATGATCACACGTTAACGAAATCATTTTAGCATTTTCCGGAATGATTTCCAATAATGTGTTAATATGCCCGTTTATAAATTCTGCTTTAGAATTCTTATTTGGTTTGAATCGTTCAATTTCAAAAAGAAATTCAATTCCGTAACCGTATTTTTTGTAGATGAAATCATCCACCATCCGGATGCTTGATTCATCGAATATTTTCGAATTCTTTTCAAAAACTTCGGGCAAATAATAGACCTTCTTATTTAATTGATTTAATTGATTGTAAACGGACTTATTCATCGTAAGCCAAAAAACAATAGTATTATTATCTCTAATAAACAATTCTTTTTCTAACTGAAGATAAAAATCAATTGTCCATTCACGAGCTTGAAAAATATATTTCATCTTTTATCTTTAATTATCATTGGGTTGCCAAATACAATTGAATTTCCATGTACACTTTTGTGAATAACCGAACCCGCTGCAATAACGCTGTTCTCTCCAATAGTCACACCTGCAAAATGAGGAAGGTAGAAGGTAACAAGAGGTGAGATTAAGGTATTTTTTCGTAGTAATAAAAAAAGCTAATAAGGCAGTATCTTTGGATTGATTTTCACGTGTTATTATAGTTGATTTTATCGAATAAGGGATTTATCTCTTTATCAATGAAATTAGTTCATGGATATTTATAATTTTCATTGCAAGCCCAAATAATAAAGAGCCAATTCCCAAAAGACACGAATATAAAAGCCCGGAAAAAATCGATAATTCAGCAGTTTTTTCATTAGATGCAAACGTAAATGCTAGAGTAAATGATATTAATGCATACAAAAATAATTTTAACCATGACACATTAAGTTGTATTTTTTTCGGTCTTCTTATTATAGCAATTACAAAACTTATAAAAAAAGTTGTGCCGGTTGCAATTCCTGCACCAACAATTCCCCAAATAGGAATAAGTAAAATATTCAATACTACGTTTAATACCATGGCTACTATCCAATTTATACTGTTCTGATATACTTTTTTTTCCAAATCATATAAACGACTCAATATTTGGAAGCCACCAAAAGCAAGGCTACCTATTGAAATAAAAAGGTAAACCAAAGGCAGACCTTCAAAAAGGTAATTTTTATTCGATACAATTAAAGTAAGAGGCCGGTTTGCTGCAATTAGCATAGTACCGCCCGCAATTCCAACGAAAAAGAATATACGTATAAATATGGAGAACCAATAGCTTACCCGTTCGTAGTTCCCTGAATCGAATAAACGCGAAACATTTGATAAGAATATAGTAGATAGAAGGGTAAAAATAATGATCAACATCATCGGGAATCGGTTGGCAACAGCAAATAATCCGACAGCTTCCAAGTCAATAAAATATTTAATTAAATATCGGTTACTTGAATTTATGACCCAATAGGCAATACTAATTGGAATAAGAGGTAAACTGAATTTTAATAAGGGCGTAATAATTTCAGTTGAAAAGGTAAGTTTTCTATAATTTATATTATTTATTCGGGAAAATAAAACAAGGCAGAACAATTTGCTGATTGAATAACCTGCTAATGCGCCAAATATATCATGCCTAATAATAACCCCAACAACCGTAAAGCATACATCAGATATAATTTTTATCAGATTTTGTTTGATCATTTGAACTTCTTTACCTGAAACAAGCAAAAAGCGTTGGATACTGTCGATTGATATGGTTATCAATGCTAACCATCCGATTAAAAAATAAATTGTATTGGATTCGTAATCTGTTAAAAATTTTGTAATGGTATACCGGAATGGCAATAAAACAGTAATAACAATTAATGTTAATACAGTTTGAAAAATTAGAACTGAGTTATATGTTTTTTGTTTCTTTTCTGTTGAATATGCACTTGCAAAACGGATAAAGCCATGACCCAGGTTAAGGTTTAACATTATTACTAAAAAACTGACAGCAACGATTATCTGATTCCATGCACCGTAATTGTCAACAGGCAAAAAATGAGTCAATAGCTTTAATTGTACCAGCTGTAAAACCATTGTGATTGCCTGATTAACGTAACTATATGTAACCAGCTTAAAGGTACTGGAAAGCTTGATGGCCATTATTTTTGGTTCTTCGTCGAATTTAGTGGGTCAGTTCTTTGACAAGTACAGCATCAGCCGATGGCCATGTTGAGCTTACCACAGTAAAACAATATTCGTATCCGGTAGCTCTCAAAGCTGTGGAACCCTCTTGCTGAGGCCTTGATCAGCTGAATCTTGCTGTTCAACCCCTCACTAACAGCATTGGTTGTCCAGTGCTTGAAATAGCTCAGGATGTTCTGAAGATGCCGCTGCATCATGTCTTTGACCTTGATCATTGGCCTCAACTCTGAACTGTCTACAGCCTTGCTCCAGTAGTTGAAAAAGTATTCGGCGCTGTCATGGCTGGTCAGTGACCAGAAGGCTCGGAACATGTTTTTTAATGACCAAGCGTTGCCTGTTTTGAGTTCACAGGCAAGCAGCTCGTCAAGGCTTGTTCGTTGGCTTTGGGTCATGTTCTCCGGGTTTCGGAGCCATGAGTATTTCGAGCCAATCAGTGTCCTGTTGCCAAGAGTGTTGAGATTGCGGGATTCCTGACGGCGCACATGGTCGACAGCTTCATTGAGGTACGAGCTGATGTGGTATCTGTCATGAACGATATCTGCCGCAGGGAGTATGTTCTTGACCGCCGTTGCGAATGCTTTCCACATGTCGATTGAGACTGACTGTACATGGTCTCGCTGTTCTTCGGCAAGGCTTGTCAGCAGTAGTTCTGTTGCCTCTTTGGTTCTTGTTTCGACTACCTCGAGGACACGACCGGTGTCAAGGTCATTGAGGGTGGTGACATACTGATGACCGGCCCTGAAGCTCTTTTCATCAATGCCGAGATGTTCTATGACTTCGGCGTCCCGACGCTCCATACCACGGTTGACAGCGCGGCGCATGATGTCATCAACGGAATGCCAACTCAGCCCCAGCAATTTTGCGACAGCCTGCGTGTTGGCACAGTGCTGCAGAAGCTGAACGACAAAACCCTCGAACATCAGGGTGAATCGAGAATGCTTGTCCGCCCATGGGGCACCGAGGGTCTTGACTCCGCACTGGGTGCAGTTGGTACGGGGAAGTCGGGCAACAAGGATGGTTTCAAACTGCATGGTATCCAGATGACGCCATTTCTGCTCGGGAGCGTGGTCATATATGCCACAGGGTTCACCACATTCCGGGCACTCAATGTTCTTTCCGATATAGACAAGTCTGATGACTACCTGCAGGCCTGTCATGGACAGGTCGACATTCTCAACCTTCCAGGTTGAAGGAAGTCCGAGGAGCTGCTGGTAATGGGTGGTCAGGCTTTGCATAAGAGGTAGTAGGGTAAGGATGGATGATGCTTGGAACTACGCCAAGCTACCCATTTGACCCCGTTTTCCATTAAAATCGGCGAAGAGCCAAGTTTTAAAGCATGAGCCGTCTCTGGTGTTCGATGCCACGGTCGGTCTCTCCATTAACAATCAGAACAGTGTTGCTTTGACGGTGAAAAATATTCTGGATGAAAACTACACTGAAAAAGACGGCTACAATATGCCAGGTCGATCTATGGGTGTCAAATATACCGTCACCTTTTAATTGGATCTGAGAGCATGAGATTCATTGTAAACCGGTTGATGCTGGCAGTGCTGGTTACAGTACAGCCCCTCATGCTCTTCAGTGGTTGCGGGCAGGTTGATAAAATCGATCTGCCAGGCAAGCCTTCAGCGAAACAAGCGAGTGAAGAAGATATCCCGTTGCATTACGCCCAATATTTCTCTATGCAAAAGATTGGCGCGGTCACACTTATTCAGATCAGGAGGCCTACAGGCGCACATCGTGGGGTGTTTTACCGATATCTGCTGGTACCGAAAGGAGTCGCGGTGCCATCGGGGTATCCTGATGCCCTGGTTGTATTTACACCGGTAAAAAAAGTTACCTGCGGTATTGGCTTGCAGGTGTCTATGCTAGACCGGCTCGGTGAGATCGAAACCATCAAAGGGATCGGCCGGGGAAAGTGGGTCGGGAATCCAGAAATACGAAGGCGGATGGCCACAGGAGAGGTTCTTGAAACAGGAATGTCGAACGACATGAACATGGAGACCATGGTGAGCATAGATGCTGATATCGCGTTTGTTTATGCTTCAGGAAGTGATACCGACAGCCACTCGAAATTGCTCGCAATGGGGATTAAGCCAGGGTTGGTAAGTATGCAACTTGAAGAGCATCCGCTTGGTGTTCTTGAGTGGATAAAGTTTTTTGGGGCGTTTTATGGCAAGGAAAAGGAGGCCGGCGAATATTTTACTTGCGCTGCAGATCGATATGAAAAGCTGGCGGAATCGGTAAGAGGTTCTTTCAGCGAGCGTCCTACGGTAATTGTTGGGCACAGCGCCAAAGACATTTGGACAACGCATGGTTCAAGCGCTTGGTTTATAAGGTTCCTGCATGATGCCGGTGCACGGTATGTTCTTGAGGACAGCACTGCTTATGATGAAAATCTGATTAGTCTTGAACACGCCCTTAAGGTTGGTATTGATGCCGATTTTTGGGTTAACCCTCGATATACTGCGGAGTCCATGGCCGATCTGATCGGGAACGACTCACGATATAGGTGTTTTGCTTCAGTGAAATCCGGTAATGTGTATAACAACAATGCATTGACCTTTGACGATGGGCGTACTCTTTTCTGGGAGATCGGCATGACGGAACCCGATGTTGTTCTTTCCGATCTCGTTTCAATTTTTCATACTGACCTGCTCCCACGGTATCGCATAAAATATTATCGTCGGCTTGAGTGAGCTGGGGGCTCTTGATGGCGGGCCATTTATTTTCTCTTTGCGGCTGTAAAATCAACCGTTATTTTTACATTCTATTAACTGTTCTTTTTTTACTGATGAAGCTGGATACCCCGTAAAGGGGTTTAATAGGGAATCACGCGAAAATCGTGAGCTGACGCGCAACTGTAAAGCCGACAAAATGTTGTGCAGCGTTCTACCACTGTTCCATATGTATTTGGAATGGGAAGGTGCTGCAGAATCGGCAAGCCAGGAGACCTGTCCCGCTTTTTTTTATCAACCACATGCTTTCGCGGAAAAAAGCATTGATGATGAGTCCGGCATCAGGAAAACTTTCCTGTTCGCCATGCCACTCCCATTGACCTTTTCCCTCGCAAGCATACAGACAGGCTGGAACACCACCAGATTATCGTATGCTGACTCACACTCCCGGTTACCCACGGATCGGCGCTTTCAGAGAAATGAAAAAAGCTTGTGAAGGCTACTGGAAGGGCGCACTTGACGAGCTAGGCCTCAGGGCCGCATCCCTTGCTGAAAAGCAGAGCCGCTGGCGCGCACAGATGGAAGCAGGAATGGATCTCATTTCCTGTAACGACTTTTCCCTCTACGACCATGTTCAGGATATGAGCTTCATGCTCGGGGCCATTCCTGAGCGATATGAGTCATTACGGACACATCTGTCAGATATTGATCTCTATTTTGCTATGTGCCGGGGGTATCAGGATTCCGGCCTGGATGTTACGGCCATGGAGATGACTAAGTGGTTTGATACCAACTACCATTATCTCGTTCCGGAATTTACTTCCGATCAGGATTTCCATTACACATCACGAAAGTGCGTCGACGAGTTTCTTGAAGCTAAGGCGTTCGGGGTTCCTGCGCCAAAAGCTGTACTTCTTGGTCCTGTCAGCTACCTTCTGCTTGGCAAAGAAAAGGGGGGCGACTTTAACCGTCTTGATCTCATGGAGCGGCTTCTTCCCGTTTACTCTGCAGTTCTTGAGGATCTGCACCATGCGGACTGTTATTGGCTTCAGCTTGATGAACCTTGCCTTGTTGGCGATCTTGATGACAAAACCAGACAGGTTTATGTTGATGTGTATCAATACCTGAGGTTGCATTTTCCTGATTTCCATATCATTCTGGCTACTTATTTCGACGGTCTTGGTGAGAATCTTCAAACAGCTCTTTCTCTTCCGGTTGATACGCTGCATGTTGATGCCGTGAGAGGGTTTGGCGACATTCCCTCACTTCTGGAAGCTGTCCCCAGGGCCATGGGGCTTTCGCTCGGAATCATTGACGGTCGCAATATCTGGATAAATCATTTCGAGGATTCTTTGGGTATTCTTGGTCTGGCGGTGAAGTCTCTGGGCAGCGATCGGGTTATGGTTTCTTCTTCATGCTCACTCCTGCATGTTCCTTATGACAGGGATAATGAGTCTTCTGGTGGGTCGCTTCCCGATTTTCTGAAGCCTTGGCTTGCTTTTGCACGGCAGAAACTTGATGAAATCCGCCTTCTTGCCGATTTGATGGAAGATGAGGTTGCAACTGACGTTTTCAGCGGGCTTGCTCAACATCTGAAGGCGCTGGATTCACGGCAGAATTCACAGCAACTCCTGAATGAAGATGTGCGTGCCAGAGTAGATTCTTACGCTGTACGCCAACTCTCCCGTCCGGAATCATTTGCAGAACGCAATTTCCTGCAGCAGGAGTGGCTGCAACTGCCGTTGCTTCCAACTACCATGATCGGGTCGCTGCCACAGACCGCTGAACTCCGTTCACTTCGCAAGCGCTACAGGGATGGGGCTCTTGCTGAGGAAGAGTACCTTTCCGGGATTAAAATTTTGACTGCCGATGCAATAAGGTGGCAGGAGTCAGCCGACATTGATGTGCTTGTGCATGGGGAGTTTGAACGGACTGATATGGTTGAGTTTTTCGGAGAGCATCTTGAGGGCGTTGCTTTTACCGGTAACGGCTGGGTTCAGAGTTATGGAGCTCGCGCGGTGAAGCCCCCGGTCATATACGGCGATGTGAGCAGAAAAGAGGCGATGACGGTGGATATGGCCGTGTTTGCGCAGAATCTGACTGACAGGCCGGTGAAGGGTATGCTGACCGGGCCGGGCACTATTCTGAAGTGGTCTTTTGTCCGGGACGATCAGCCTTTGAGTGAAACTGCAATGCAGGTTGCTCTGGCTTTGCGGGACGAGGTGCTTGACCTTGAGCTTGCGGGAATCGGGATCATTCAGATCGATGAGCCGGGCATCCGTGAAGGGCTCCCTCTTAAAAAGGCGGAACGAAAAAGCTATCTGGATTGGTCGGTAAGGGCATTTCTTCTCTGTTCGGGCGGCGTCGGGCCAGCGACACAGATCCATACGCATATGTGTTATGCAGATTATGCTGATATTCTCGATGCGCTTGTCCAGATGGATGCTGATGTTCTTACTATTGAGACTGCCCGTTCCGATATGGAGGTTCTTGCTGATTTTGCAGCAGGCAGTTATCAGAATCAGCTGGGCCCAGGGATTTATGACATCCACTCACCGCGGATTCCTTCGGTCAGGGAGTTGGAGGCGCAGCTGAAAAAAGTGCTGCATCATTTTCCGTCCGATCAGATATGGGTCAATCCTGACTGCGGCCTGAAAACCAGAGGCTGGCAGGAGGTTTTACCTGCAATAGAACATATGGTTAAAGCTACGAAAAAAACACGGCTTCATCAGGGGAAAAAGAAACATAAGGATGCCGACAAAAACAGCTTGGTTGGGAGCAGGAAAATGGTTATTTGAAGTATAAGAATAGTTCTTTTTTTGCAGACTGGTGTCGGTATCAAAACCGGAGAATAGGGAAGTACGCGCAATTCGTACACTGTACCCGCAACTGTAGAGCGGCCATCCATCATACGCGCTGTGTGACGCGCTGAAGTGGACTCTGCCCGATCACTGTGATGATTCCTCCCGGGAATCATTGCGGGAAGGTTGGGTCGTTATGAACCGCCAAAGTCAGGAGACCTGCCAGAATGCATTCGCATCAACAATCGGACTACGGGTGTATGGTCCTGCGTGACACCTTCATTCCGGGTTTTCAGGCCCGATCTTGCCGCTCTGCGCAGCAAGACAGATGTCTCCGCTCCTCCTGCACCCTTGTCCCCGTTTTGCCAATCAAACCATCGGGACACTATGGGACAGATCGACATTGTTTTTCATGAAATCATCAAGCGCGACGGGTGCAGGGCGCCCTTTGACGCTGAAAAAATCACTTACGCCATCTTCAGGGCGCTCAGGGCAGTCGGACGGGCTGACCGCACCAAAGCCGCACAGCTGACAGGCGATGTACTCTCGCGTCTGCATGAGTTTTCGGGAGGAGATGCGCCGACTGTTGAGGGTGTGCAGGATCTTGTGGAAAAGGTTTTCTTTGCTGCCGGAGAGTTCGAGGCAGCCAAAGCCTATATCCTCTATCGCCATCAGCATCGCAACCTTCGCGAGACAAAGGAGATCTTCAGCAATGTTGATCTTGTTGACAGCTACCTCAGCCTTGAGGACTGGCGTGTCAAGGAGAGCGCAAACTCTTCGTGGTCACTGCAGGGGCTGAACCAGCATATATCGACTATAGTCAGCTCCCAGTACTGGCTCAACCGTATCTATCCGCCTGAGATCAGCGAAGCCCACACCTCCGGTATGATGCACATACACGATCTTGGATTCCTGAGCGTGTATTGTGTGGGATGGGATCTTGAGGATCTTCTGCTCAGCGGATTCACAGGCGTTGCAGGTCATTCCGCGAGCAATCCTGCACGCCATCTGCGCTCGGCACTCGGTCAGATTGTCAACTTCTTTTACACAATGCAGGGCGAAGCTGCCGGCGCGCAGGCCTTCTCCAACTTCGATACTCTTCTTGCCCCGTTCATCCGTTACGACGGTCTTGAATACAAAGAGGTACGCCAATGCCTTCAGGAGTTCTTTTTCAACATGAATGTGCCCACCAGAGTGGGATTCCAGACCCCGTTCACCAATGTAACGCTTGACCTTACAGTGCCTTCCACGCACCGCACCATGCCCGTTATTTTCGGTGGCAAGACGATGGAGGAGACCTATGGCGATTTCCAGGATGAAATGGATGTTTTCAACAGTGCATTTGCTGATGTCATGAATGGCGGTGACGCTAACGGCGCTGTATTCTCCTTCCCGATTCCCACCTATAACATAACGCCTGATTTCGACTGGGAGAATCCGGTTTACGACGGCATCTGGGAGATGGCAGCACGATACGGCATTCCCTATTTTTCCAACTTCGTCAACTCTTCGATGAGCCCCGACGATGTCCGCAGCATGTGCTGCCGCCTAAGGCTTGACAAGCGCGAACTGCAGAAGAAGGGGGGTGGGCTGTTCGGTTCAAATCCCCTAACTGGTTCGGTGGGCGTTGTGACCATGAACCTGCCCAGAATTGGTTACGAGGCCAAAGGCGAGGAGGAGTTCTTCCAGCGACTTGCTCACGCCATGGAACTGGCAAGGACAAGCCTTGAAATCAAGCGCAAGGTTATTGAGCGCCTGACTGTTGAAGGTCTCTATCCATACTCGAAGTTCTATCTTCGTCATCTGTTTGAGCACAACGGCCGGTATTGGGACAACCATTTTTCAACCATTGGCATTACCGGAATGAACGAGTGCTGCCTCAACTTCCTTGGGTGCACCATTGCCGATGAAGACGGCAGGGTTTTTGCCCTCAAGGTGATGGACTTCATGCGCTCACATCTTGAAACCTTTCAGGAAGAGACTGGTCATATCTATAACCTTGAGGCTACTCCAGCTGAAAGCACGGCCTACCGCCTCGCCAAGATTGACAAGAAGCTCTATTCGGATATTATAACGGCCAACGAGGAAGCTGTCCAGAACGGTTCGGAACCTTACTACACCAACTCAACGCAGTTGCCTGTCGGCCACACTGACGATCTTTTTGAAGCGCTTCGCCTTCAGGACGAACTCCAGTCGCGTTATACCGGCGGAACGGTTTTCCATACCTTTGTTGGTGAACGGGCGATTCCCGCTGAATCAGTAAAGCAGCTGGTGAAGACGGTGACTGCCAACTTTACGCTGCCCTATATTACCCTGTCGCCAACTTTCAGCATCTGCCCTTCTCACGGTTACCGGTTCGGAGAGCACGAGTTTTGCCCCGACTGTGCCGCACAGGGCATTGAGCAACGCTGCATTATCTATACCCGCATCGTGGGGTATCTCCGTCCTGTGCAGCAGTGGAATGGAGGCAAGCAGAGTGAATATGCCGACAGAAAGCTCTTCGTAGCTGTGCCGGCAGAAAGCGAGGAGGAGGCATGACGGGCAAAGCTATCCCGCTTCCTGTTGGTGGGTTTCTACCCCAGAGCCTTGTTGATTTTCCGGGTCGCATTGCCGCAGTGGTCTACACCTCTGGATGCAATTTTCGCTGCCCCTTCTGCCATAACCCAGAGCTTGTTCTTCCTGACGAGTTCGGGGCTCCGCCGCTTCTTGAGTTTGACGATGTGCTTGAGCGCATTACCCGCAACCGCAGCCTGCTTGGCGGGGTTGTGGTAACAGGTGGTGAACCGACTATCCACAAGTCTCTCCCCGATGCACTGCGGATGTTCAAGGGTCTCGGTCTTGAAGTCAAGCTCGATACAAACGGCAGCCGCCCGGAGATGCTGGAGGAACTGCTTGAGGGTGAGCTGGTTGATGAGGTGGCCATGGACATCAAGGCTCCGTTCGAGTTGGATCGCTACAGCGCTCTCTCGGGGATATCCTGCACTCCGGTTCTTCTTGGCCGCATCAGGGATTCAATTCTGCTGCTCCTTCGCTCAGGAGTGAAAACCCATTTCAGAACCACTCTTGTCGGTGAACTGCACAGCAAAGATGATGTTCGGATAATGAAAGAGCTTTGTGGAGGTAAAATTAATTTTCAGCCATACAGAGCAGGTAAAACCCTGGCAATGCCAACTTCAGAGCAACATGATTCTTTTGGGCAACTGGCGTTTTCTCTTGCCGAGCGCTCAGGCAGGGCGTGACAATGAAAAACATACTGGTTCTTTCAGCTTCCGTTGCGGTTCTTCTCCTTCTGGTTGCTTTTTCCCTCTCTGTCGGGCGTTACCCGGTTTCGCTTCCCTCGTTCATCTCGGCAATCATGACCGGCTCCGGCCATGACCCGGCTGTTGCAACCGTGCTTTTTTCCATTCGTTTACCACGAATCCTTGGCGCTGTTATTGTAGGCGGAGCTCTTTCGCTTGCCGGCGCGGCCTATCAGGGAATGTTCCGTAACCCCATGGTCAGCCCCGACATTCTTGGGGTGAGCGCCGGTGCTGGTTTTGGCGCTGCCCTTGCCATTCTTCTTTCGTGGCCCATCCTTTTCGTGCAGGCCTCTGCTTTTGCGGGTGGTCTGGTTGCCGTGTTTCTTGCCATTACGGTCAGCAGAGCCGCCTCCAAACGGCACGAGGGCATTCTGGTATTGGTGCTGTCGGGTATCGTCATATCCGCAGTCTTTACCGCACTTATCTCCCTCATGAAATATGCGGCTGACCCCGAAAGCAAGTTGCCGACAATTACCTACTGGCTCATGGGTAGTCTTGCCGACATCCGTATGAGTGATCTTCCCGCCGTTGCCGCTGTTCTCGCTGCAGGTGCGCTTCCGCTCATGCTGCTTTCCTGGAGGCTCAATGTCCTCTCGTTCGGAGATGACGAGGCCCGTTCACTCGGAATTGATATTTCTGTAGTCCGTTTTACGGTTATCGTCTCCGCCTCCCTCATTACGGCAAGCGTCATCTCTGTGAGCGGTCTTATCGGCTGGATTGGACTGCTTGTTCCCCATGCGGCACGGCTTCTTGTAGGGCCTGACCATCGCGTGCAGCTTCCGCTTTCTTTTCTGCTTGGAGGAATATTCCTTCTGTTCTTCGACAACCTCTCCCGCGCACTGTTTCCAGTTGAAATACCCATTGGAATCGTTACGGCACTTGTTGGCGCTCCATTCTTTATAGCGCTCCTTAAATTCTCGCCCCGTCAATCATGATGAACAGCAGGCCGATTGTTATTGAATGCCGGGATCTGTCTGTCGGATACCTTCGCCGAAGTGTTCTTGAGCATATTGATCTTACACTCCGTTCAGGAGAGGTGTGCTGCTTTCTCGGCCAGAATGGCAAAGGCAAGACAACCCTGTTCAGAACACTTCTTGGTTTTCTCAAGCCGTTAGCTGGAGAGATTTTTCTCAACGGCAAGCCGCTCGAAGCCAGGACGCCGGTTGAACGGGCCCGGATGATCGCTTATGTGCCACAGGCGCACCAGAGCATGTTTCCCTTTCGGGTTGAAGATGTTGTACTGTTCGGCAGGACGGCGCATCTTGGCATGTTTTCGTCTCCCGGCAGAGAAGATCGTGCTGTTGCAGCCAAGGCTATCGACATGCTCGGTATCGGGCATTTAGCCGATAGGGTTTTTCCGGAAATAAGCGGGGGTGAAAGGCAAATGGTGATGCTTGCCCGGGCGCTTGCCCAGCAGTCAGGCATGCTGATTCTTGATGAACCCTCTTCAAATCTTGATTATGGCAATCAGGTACTTCTACTCCGAAAGATTGAGGAACTCCGAAAGCAGGGGATTGGGATTGCCATGGCAACGCACGCGCCTGAACATGCTCTCCATCTCGGTGCCAGAGTCGTAAGTATCGAGGCAGATCGCCTTGTCGTCCGCAATCATGCGCACGATGCACTTGTGCCGGAAGTTATGAAGCGGGTCTACGGTGTTGATATCGACATGATTTCCGCAACAGACGCCAACGGGAACCCGTTGAAGTTTTTCACCCCTCTTAACAAGCCTTTTTCACAACAATAAAAACCTGTTCAGACCATGGTTTTCATTCATCCATTCCGGCGCATCCTCCCTTCGCTCCTTGTGCTCTTTGCTACGCTTCTTCTGCCAGGCGCCAATTCCTCGGCCTTCGGTAAACAAAAGGGGATTACCCAAACGGTAACCGATATGGCGGGCCGGACGATGCAGTTGCCGGCGGAAATCAAAAGAGTTTATGTCAACCGCCCCGGCAGCATTCTGATGTATGCGATTGAGCCCGAAATGATTGTCAACCGCTCGTTTCAGTACACCCCTGAAGCGCAGCATTTTTTCAGGAAGGATTACCTTGCTCTCCCGTTTGTGGAAAATTCCCCTGAAGAGATCATGAAGCTCGCCCCGGACCTCATCCTGAACTTTTACGATATTAACGCTCAGACGATTGACCAGTCGGAACGGCTTTCCGCCAAAACAGGCATACCAGTTTATATAGCCTCACTTCATCTCAAAGATTATCCTGAAGTGTTCCGCCGACTTGGCAAAGTCTTCGGCAGGGAGGAGCAGACTCAGAAAATGCTTGCCTTCATTCAGAGACATGTTGATCCTGTTGCCGCAAAAAGCGCCTCCATCCCTGCAGAGAAACGCCTGTCCGTTTACTATGCTGAGGGTGAACGGGGTCTGCATACAGACCCTTCAGGTTCAATCCATACAAAATTGATTGAAATGGTTGGAGCCACAAACGCCGCAGCAATAGGAAAATCCTCACGCAAAGGGCTGAGCGCTGTATCGATGGAGCAGCTCTACCTCTGGAATCCGGACCGCATCATTGTGTGGGCGGGACTTGGCAAAAAGACCGGAACCATGGCGCATATCAAGAGCGATCCAGTCTGGGGAAAACTTCCGGCAGTCAGAAACGGGAATATTCACCAGATACCCTATCTGCCATTCGGGTGGTTTGACCGTCCAGCAAGCATCAACCGCCTTCTCGGCGTTCCCTGGCTCGCGAACCTGCTTTATCCTGATCATTACAGGATTGATATCAAAGCGGTCGTCAGCGAGTATTATGAAACCTTTTACCATTACCAGCTCAGTGACGCCGAACTGGAACAGCTCCTTGGGTTAGGGGACGCTGTACACTTCGTGCACTAATTCTGATTAATCAGCTACTTCAGGATATGAAATTCTATATTACTGAATAAAGGCAGCTTTAAGCGTATAGGAACAAAGAATTGACCAAAAACGCCAAGTTAGAACGGAAAACTTCTCACCTTCGACAGCTTCATTGCCACTGCCAGCAGCACAGCATATTCTGGACCCCGACCCTAATGGTATTAACTCCTCATCAGAACCCATGACTACCTCAAAGCCAACCAACGGCAAACCCGCCGCCGTTTCAGGATCGGTTATCCGCGAAGACCACATCGAATATGGTTTCATCGGGGTACTCCAAGGCCTCAAATACGAATACCGCGAAGACATTCGTGACCGTGCCGCACTGGAGACGAATTTCCGAGACAAATTTGAGACACTGAACCATGTGCACCTGACCGATGGTGAGTTCACCCGCCTCCTCGACGAAATCATCACCCCGGATGTCTTTACCGCTGCCCGCACTCTGCGCGAACGCAACAGCTTCACACGCGACGACGGCACTCCGCTCAACTACACTCTGGTCAACATTAACGACTGGTGCAAAAACTCCTTTGAAGTCATCAACCAGCTTCGCATCAATACCGACAACAGCCACCACCGATATGATGTTCTCCTGCTCATCAATGGCGTACCCGTAGTGCAGATCGAGTTAAAGACCCTCGGCATCAACCCGCGCCGGGCAATGGAGCAAATCGTCGATTACAAGAACGCCCCCGGCAACGGATACACAAAAACTCTCCTCTGCTTTCTCCAGCTCTTCATCGTCAGCAACCGTACCAACACCTTCTATTTCGCGAACAACAACGCCCGCCACTTCGCCTTCAATGCCGACGAGCGATTCCTGCCCATCTATCAGTTCGCAGACGAAGAAAATAAAAAGATCACCCACCTTAACAGCTTTGCTGAGACCTTCCTCGTCAAATGCGCCCTGGGCCGAATGATCAGCCGCTACATGGTACTAATCGCCAGCGAGCAGAAGCTCATGATGATGCGCCCGTATCAAGTCTACGCCGTGAAGCAGATCGTAGACTGCATCCACCAGGATTGCGGCAACGGGTACATCTGGCACACCACCGGTAGTGGGAAAACGCTCACATCCTTCAAGGCCTCCACGCTCCTCAAAGACAATCCCGACATCGAGAAATGCCTTTTCGTTGTCGATCGCAAAGACCTTGACCGCCAGACTCGTGAGGAATTCAACAGGTTTCAGGAAGGCTGTGTCGAAGAAAACACCAACACTGGCGCACTCGTGAGCCGCCTGCTCTCCGAAGACTATGCCGACAAAGTCATCGTCACCACTATCCAGAAGCTCGGCGTTGCGCTTGATGAAAGCAGCAGGCATAACAAACAACGGAAAAAGAATGACCAGCCGACTTACAAGGAACAATTACAGCCGCTGAGCGATAAACGCATCGTCTTTATTTTCGACGAATGTCACCGCTCGCAGTTCGGTGAGAACCACCGAGCCATTAAAGAGTTCTTCCCCAAGGCCCAGCTCTTCGGATTTACCGGCACCCCAATCTTTGAAGAAAATGCCAGCTACCAGAAAATCTCGGACCAGCAGGCATCCATGAAAACCACGCAAGACCTCTTCCAGAAGCAGCTTCACGCCTACACCATAACCCACGCCATCGAAGACGGAAATGTACTCCGCTTTCATGTAGACTACTTCAAGCCCAAAGAAGAAAAAGGCGCGAAACTACCCAAGCCCGGAGAAGCTATCGCCAAAAAAGCCATAGTCGAAGCCATTCTGGCCAAACACGACGCGGCCACCGCCGGACGACGGTTCAATGCTTTTCTTGCCACATCCTCCATCAATGATGCCATCGAATACCACAGTCTTTTCAAAACGAATCAGGCAGAAAAACAGGCCGCCGATCCCGATATTCAGCCATTGAACATCGCCTGTGTTTTCTCTCCGCCCGCCGAGGGCAATGCCGATGTAAAGCAGATTCAGGAAGACCTGCCGCAGGAAAAACAGGACAACGAAGTTGAACCCGAAAAGAAAAAAGAAGCCCTCAAAGCAATTCTTGCAGATTACAACATCCGCTACAGCACCAATCACACCCTCAGCGAATTCGATCTCTACTATCAGGATGTCCAAAAGCGCATCAAAGACCAGGAGTGGCCCAACTCAGACTTTCCCCACGCGCAGAAAATCGACATCACCATTGTCGTGGACATGCTGCTCACCGGCTTCGACTCCAAATACCTCAACACGCTCTATGTAGACAAAAACCTCAAGCACCACGGCTTGATTCAGGCCTTCTCTCGAACCAACCGCGTGCTCAACGGCACCAAGCCCTACGGGAACATCCTCGACTTCCGTCAGCAGCAAGACGCCGTCGATGCCGCCATCGCACTCTTTTCAGGTGAAAAGAGTGGAGAAGAGGCCCGTGAAATCTGGCTGGTGGACAAAGCCCCCGTCGTCATCAAGAAGCTGGAAGACGCCGTGCAGAAGCTCAACGACTTCATGAAAACCCAAGGCCTCGACTGCGCCCCAGAAGCCGTACCCAATCTCAAAGGCAACGAAGCCCGCGCCGCTTTCATCAACCACTTCAAGGAAGTCCAGCGGCTCAAGACACAACTCGACCAATACACCGACCTCACCGAGGAAAATGCCGCCGCCATCGACCAGATCCTGCCCAAGGACAACCTTCTCGGTTTCCGCGGTGCCTATCTGGAAACCGCCCAGCGCCTCAAGGCCCAGCAGAGAAGCGTCTGCGAAGAGCATGCCACTTACGACGTGGATCAGATCGACTTTGAGTTCGTTCTCTTTGCCTCCACCCTCATTGACTACGACTACATCATGGGCCTCATCTCCCGCTTTTCGCAGCAGGCCCCCGGCAAGCAGAAGATGAGCCGCGAGCAGCTTATCGGCCTGATCCAGTCCGATGCCAAGTTCATGGACGAGCGCGAAGACATTGCCGCCTACATCTCTACCCTCAAAGCCGGTGAAGGCCTCAGCGAAACCGCCATTCGCAAGGGATACATCAGCTTCAAAACAGAAAAGGACGCGCAGGAACTCGCCGCCATCGCCGCTAAGCACGGCCTGGGCGCCGCCACACTGCAAGATTTCGTAGAAGACATCCTTGAACGCATGATCTTCGACGGCGAACAGCTCAGCGACCTCATGGCCCCGCTTGGCCTCCGCTGGAAAGCCCGCACCAAGGCTGAACTCGCCCTCATGGGCGACCTCCACCCCCTCCTTACTAAACGCGCCCAAGGCCGCGACATCTCAGGACTCAGCGCATATGAGCAGTAAAACGAACAAAGTAGCTGGAGCTTCCAGCTCCAGTGAGCAACAGAAAAGGGAGCACGATGCTCCCTCCACTTGCAAAACTTCCCTGACGCCCAAGCTGCGGTTTCCGGAGTTTCGGGATGCGGGGGAGTGGACTACAGTAACG
>Ga0222695_1000424_pt1 | contig 23613 bp, 15 predicted proteins | sample AntAcemetage1398_FD_179834 | JGI IMG/M metagenome (GOLD analysis project Ga0222695, IMG submission 179834) | Saline water microbial communities from Ace Lake, Antarctica - #1398 | ecosystem: Environmental > Aquatic > Non-marine Saline and Alkaline > Saline | place: Antarctica: Ace Lake...
GAATCAATGGCGACACTATTTCCATTTCCATTTATAATTGGATCAATTCGAATTTGTGTGATTTCGCCTTTCCATTCAGGCAACACCGACAGATCAATAGTGTAGGTGGTCCATTCACCACTGCTGTTAACGAGTATCGTCTTGCTTTTTGCTTCAGTGAATGTTTCGTCACCAAATCGTTTCCAGAAGAATTGTAGGGCTGAATCATCTGCCAAATTGCTATTTGCCATGCGAATAGAAAGAGTCGAATAGGATGCCGCATCCAGGGTGAGTGTTGGGCTCATCATTAGTGGGTCAGAAGCTGATACGATAAATGACCAGTTTCCACCAAGTGGTCCGTTATTTGTGTCGAACATGTTGCTTGTTGTCCATCCCTCTTTGTTGCCGTCTGTATTAAAATCGTACCGAAGTTCCGGGAATGTTGTGGGTGTATATATGAGCGACAAATCTTTGATTTGCATCTCAGTGTTATTTAGTCCTGAGCACTCCCATCCAATGTTCATTCCGCCGATACGATAGTCAGAAAGTACTCTGGAGTTGGGAATATAGTTTCTTGACCACGCCTCTTTTAGCGCAAGTTTGATATGAGGAAGAAGATCGCCTTTTAGCGGATGCCATTGATTATCGCCAAGTCCAACAGAAGAGAGTGGCTCGATGCCGATGTTGTATATCAATTTTCCTGAAAAGTCATCACCAGAGACGGTCAGCCCTGGATATGCTTCCCTGTCGTCGTAGAGTCTCAGTCCAAACCAGAGAAAATCTCCATATCCAGTTGATTCGGTGTTGAGATTCTGAATGGTAAAATAGATAAGATAGAGGGCTGCATGCTTGTTTTTATCATATCCAGTTTGTTTGTTCATGTTGTCAAAGATCAGTTTGGCATCAATGGAAAAATCAAGTGAAGATATTTGAGAAAGTGGGAGACATCCTGGTCCAGGAGCGCCCGGGGCGCCGATAAGTTGCTCTGTCAAAAGATGAACCCATGTTGTTCGGGCATCAGTTATATCAGCGTGGTCATAGTATGTGCTGTTGTATTGATGGAGTCCGTCGACAAAAAGAGAGAGGTCTGATTCATCGGTGCCAACCGCGCCGATTGTGGCAAATCCGTTATCATCTTTCCATTGCACTGAGCCTGAAGAGAATATTGTTGGTGTTGCGTCACTAAGATCAGAATAACTTCCCCACTGTCCGAGATGCCACACTGTGTCACCAGAAGCAAATCCGGGGTTCATTGTTCCCGTGTCCACACCTGCCGCATTTATTGCAACAAATCCGCGAGTAAAGTGACGATCTGTGATGAGTTCGTTAGGATGATCAGGAGGATAGTTTGTCTGTATGTCGTTGTCCGTCTTTTCATTGTCTACGTCTGGGTGCGATGAATCGTCGCTGTCACCGTCGATTGTTTCGTCTGCGGGTTCATCCAACTCCGTGTCAAGCACTTCGTCGGACAAGTCGGTTGATTCATCCAACTCCGTGTCAAGCACTTCGTCGGACAAGTCGGTTGATTCATCAATAGATTCATCCACGAGGTCATCGAAATCAGGGTACAATGAATCGTTGCCCGTACTATCGTTGTCAATTGTTTCGCAGGAGGAGATAAGTATCGTTGTTGAAAAGAGAAGTATGATGATAAAAAAGAGTTTTTTCATTGCAAACCCCTTATCCCGGGAGTGAGCATCTGTAGTCAAAATGAATGAGCCCAACAGTTGGCGTGATATTCCACTCATTACTGTACATTCTTACTTCAAGTTGAATAAAATGTCCTTTTGGAAGAGTTGGAATTTCATTAGGAGATGTGTCTGTTGGCACTGTTACAATTGTCTGCCATGCGGCACTTTCAAGAGTTGTTGTATCTTCCGCGGTCCTTGCACGAATTATCATTCTTGTGCCAGTTGGCACATCGGCTTCCCAGTATATTTTTTCCCATATTGTTGAGGGAAGAGCTCCTTCACACACCTCAAAAGTTTGTCTATACCATCCTTCGATGCTGGCAAAGTTTCGAAGATTGTATCCAACCATATCAGAGTAAACATAAGGACCGTTCCCAATAGGAATATTTTTAATTGACGAAGTAACTATTTGTGGTTTTGCTCCCGACCTGTCAATCTCAAGAAACGAAGCGTATCCCTGAGCATTCTGATTTCGTGAAACGCCCCATACATTTCCATTGAAGTCAACAGCAATACCTGTTCCTTGAAAGGGAACATGTGTTCCATCACTGAATGATTGTGTTGCTAAAACAGATGTCGGATTGGGGAAATCGTCGCCATCAATCAAGATGGCTTTTTGAGGTGTAAGAGGTGATGTCGGAGCATATTCTGTTGTTGTGACCCATATGTATCCCTCTTTATCTGCGGCAAGTCCGCGATGATGCTCATTTGAAATTTCGAGACTGTCCCATACGCCATCAATTAAAGGGTCACCAGATGGTGTGTATCGAAAAAGATACTTGTCCTGATCGTTATCATTTGTAAGTATAGTATTCCAGAGTCTTCCTTTGTTATCAATTGCAATGCCGTATGTTCCAGACTCGCCAAGCCCAGGAGTTGTAGGGCTATTTACATAATGGATTTTTGTATCAATGGCACCTTCTTTAACATCCATCCATGCAAGTCCGGGAGTGGTTCCCGGTTGATATGGCTCCCATGTTCGACATGATATCCACAATTTTTGTTCTTTATCAAGTACAAAACCATAGGCATCACACCAGTGACCATCATCATCTTTCATATATCGTGTCTCTATAATATCACCAGTGTTTCCATTGAGTTTATAAGAGTATGGATCTCCGATAAAACAGCCAACCCAAAGGTGTCCTGTGTAAGAAAACTCCAGTCCTGTTTCTGGTGTTGCAGCCATTCCACGAATTCCTTCACAACGATGTCCCGGTTTAAGATCGGTATCATTGAGAACCCGTGTCCAGAGTACACACTCATCGGTTGATTTTCCTGTTGATGGATCTCGTGGAAGTATGTCACCCGCTCCGGATGATGTTTCAATAGTTCCATTGTTATTTTGATCAATACATCGGTCAAGGCCTTCTGCAATTTTTGTGACGCTGGAGTCATCTCTGTTACCGACAAACATATTACCAACCAAATCAACGGTGGTTCGTGACGGATTTGATCCGGCAGAAAGTCCTGAGTGATAACGCGCAACTTCGACTTTATCAAAAGTATCTATTTTTGATATTGTGCCATCTGTTGAATTTGAAACCCAGAGATAACGCAGTTTTGATGTTTCAGTTTCACCATCGAGTATTAATTCTCCATCTTCATTAACCTTGACGCTATCTGCATTTCCTCCGTCAGGATCGTATGGGTTTTTACTACCTGGCCCCATGCCGTTAGGGTTTGTGCTATCGTCGTCTGGTGATTCGCCATCGTTTGTGTCATCACTATCTGTAGATTCGTCACTGCTATCTACAGCGTTTAGATCATCAACACTTCCATCACCATCTTGTTCAATATCAGTGTTCATATCAGCTGTCTGATACGCATCATCATCGCCTGCGACATTGTTTTTTTTAGTAGTACACGATGCGAATAACAATAAAAATCCCAACAAAGCAATCAATACCAAGAATTTCTTTTTTTTCATAATATGCTCCCTCCTTTCAATGTTTATCAGGAACTGAACAGCTGTTTTGTAGCAAATTCAGGATTACTTGTTACGTTTGCACCGATTTTACGGAGTCCGATCTCATCTCCTGGGCTTGGAAGGTGCGTAAGGTGGACTTCGCAGCCTCTGAGTTCTTTAAGTTTTTCAATTGCAACTGATGCAGAAGGATTGAATGTTGCACTGATGGAAAGCGCTATGAGAGTTTCTTCGAGATCAAGACTTATACCTTTTTTAAGGAACACATCCTTTTTCATATAACCTATTGATTCTGTTATGTTTGGCTGGAGAATATGAATATCCTTCGGGATTCCTGCAAGATGTTTTACAGCATTAAGAATGAGTGCAGAAGAAGCATGCATAAGTTCAGAGTTGTTTCCCGTGACTATTGTTCCATCGTGAAGTTCAAGAGCGGCTCCACAGAAAAAACCTTCGCTACCCTTTTCATTCTGTTTTCCATCCCATGCAGATTTCTTTGCAGCTTCAACTACAACTCTATCAGTCGGGGTAGCACCTATTCCTTTCATTATAAGTTCAGCCCTTTCGACCGTTCCCTTGTCAACAAGTCCCATTGCATATTCGCATGAATATCTGAAGTATCTTCTTACAATTTCCTGCTTTGAGGCTTCGCTTACTGCTTCGTCATCAATAACACCGAAACCTGCACAGTTAACACCCATATCTGTTGGAGATTTATAGAAAGAAGGTTTCCCTGTGATCTTTTCAACAATTCTTTTTACAAGTGGAAATGCATCTACATCACGGTTGTAGTTTACTGAATATTTGCCATAAGCTTCATGATGGAAGTGGTCGATCACGTTGACATCCCTAAGCTCACAGGTTGCAGCTTCATAAGCTACATTTACAAGATGTTTAAGCGGCAGATTCCAGATCGGGAAGGTCTCGAACTTCGCATATCCGGCATCAACACCATTCTGCTGCTCGTGATAAAGCTGTGAAAGACAGGTCGCAAGCTTTCCGCTTCCAGGTCCGGGGCCAGTTACAACAACTATAGGTTTTTCGGTTTTAATATAAGGATTCTTTCCATAACCTTCTGCACTTACAATTGTATCAACATCGGTGGGGTAACCTTTTGTGAAGCTGTGTGTATAGACTTTCACACCTCTTCTTTCAAGTTTATTCATAAAAGCCTGTGCTGACGGCTGACCTTCAAAACGGGTTACAACAACAGCTCTTACCTTCAGGCCCCATTCATTAAAATCATCTATCGTTCTCATAGCATCAACATCGTAAGTGATGCCAAAGTCGGCTCGCATTTTCTTTTTCTCAATATCGCCGGCATAGATGCACATTATTATTTCAGCATTTTCTTTAAGCATGTTAAGAAGTCTCATTTTCACATTGGGGTCAAAACCGGGAAGAACCCTTGCGGCATGATAATCAAACAGTATCTTTCCACCAAACTCCAGATAGAGCTTATTGTTAAATCTTTCAACTCTTTTGAGAATTTCTTCTGACTGAAGTTTCAAATACTTTTCATTATCAAAACCAACTTTTGCAACCATTTTTCAGCCCCATTTTTATTTTAAATTCCAACACGGTGTCTTTATTGAGTAGCACTTTTTGAAAATTGTGTCAACGAAAATATAAAGATGAAAAAAGAAGTTAACACAAAATTTATAACTGCGTAATAATGCAGGGAAATACCTTCAAGAAAAACTATCACAAGAATACTTGCAACTATCCCTGATATAAATCCTTTTAATGCAGCTTTTGCCCTTATTTTTGAGAAAATAGCAAAGATAAAAAGTGCAAGCAGGGGCGCTCCCATCCCGTTCACAACTTTATTAACCGTGACAAAGAGGGATCCTAGGTTTCCAACAGGAAGTGCAAGAATTATGACCAGTATTCCGGTTACTGCTGAAACTATCCTTGCCTTTCTAATCGAGAAATCTTTTTTATAAATATCGGTAAAAAATGCAGTCGCACAGGAATTTATCCCTGAATCAATGCTTGACATCATGGCAGCCATTAACCCCGCAACCAGCATTCCTGAAACACCAGCCGGCATTGTATTTAAAAAAACTGCCACAGCTTTTAAAGGCTTTAAATGAAGATCGTTTTCAACTGCGTAGATCTTTACAAAAATTCCAAAAGCCGCAATCAGCAGAATCACAAGAACCGCTGAGAAGGCATTAAGAATAAAGCTCTTTCTCACATCTTTTGAGGATCTGGCTGTAAAATATCTCTGAACAACAACCTGATCAACACCATATCTTGCACTAAATGCAACAAAAACTCCAAGAAGAGTGCTCCAGACTGAAATACGCACATTCCATGAAGGAGAAAGGATATTGCTGTCAAAAGGACTGAAAGGCAAAACGGCTTTTACTGACAAGGCAGAATCATAAAACTGCGAAAAACTGTAGTCAAACCTTGAAAAAGCAACAAGTAGAACAGTGATAACTCCACCAAAAAGCACCGCGAACTGGAGAGTATCTGTCACTATTACCGCTTTTATTCCGCCATTTGCTGTATAAACAAGAGAAACTACTCCGGCAATGATGATCACCCAGTAAACAGGAAACCCGCTCACAGCACTTAAAGCTGCCCCTGCAGCATAGAGAGAAACCGCCATCCATATCATCTTCCAGACAATGAACATTGAAGATCCGGCCACCCGTACCTTCCTATCAAACTTATGCTCCAAAAGCTCATAGGCAGAAGTAACGTTCAATTTTCTGTAGGTTGGAAGAAAGATCCGACTCACAGGAAAATAAACAAGGAAGAACATTGGGATCGCAAGAAGAACATAGAGCCCGAAACTGAAAACCTCGGCTGTAACTGCAACAAAATTAAGTGTCGAAAATGCAGTCACCATTATAGAAATGCCTACAGGTATCCAGTGAACTGAACGTCCTGCAAGAAAATAGTCATTTTTATCATGATTTGAATCTCTGAAAAAGAAACCTATGACCGTAACAGCCAGAAGATAAACAGCAACAACAATGACGTCTGACATTTAATCTTTAAGCGGCAGATAGATAATAAAATCCGAACCCTTACCAACTTTTGATATAAGTTCTATCTCTCCACCATGCTCTTTTATAGCTCTTTGTGCGGACGCAAGTCCCAGACCCGTCCCTTTGTCCCCTTTTTTAGTCGTAAAAAATGGTTCAAAGATCTTATCCCTTATTTTTTCATCCACGCCTTCGCCGGTATCACTCACTAAAAGTTTAAGAAAACTTCCGGGAGAAAGCATAAGCGAATTATAGACATTCTCAGGAATTTCCATCTTTTCAGATCTAAAAGTAATGGTTCCACCTTTAGGCATTGCATCCCTGGCATTAAAAAGAAGGTTAATAAAAGCATTTTGAAGCTGACCTTTATCTGAAACCACAGAAGCCTTTCCATCCAGAAGAATATCGACCTTAACATTGTCCCCAAGAGATGCACCGATCATATCAACAGTTTCCCTTACAAGACCATGAATATCCACTAAATTTCTCTTCCCGTGGCTCTTTCTGGCAAACGTCAGCACCTGACTTGTCATCTCGGCCGACTTTATTCCAATCTCTTTAATTTTTTCGGCATAAAATCTGCTTTCATCCTCAGCATCAAGCATATCAACAAGAATATCGGCTGCACCTATTATCCCACCGATCATATTGTTGAAATCATGAGCCAGTCCACTTGCCATTTTACCAATTGCATCCATCTTTTCAGACTGTTTAAGCTGTTCCTCAAGCCTGTAGGTACGAGTCACATCTCTAAAAACAAGAACAACTCCTCTTATTTTACCCTTATCGTCTTTTATTGGAGCTCCACTATCTGCGATCTGATACTCTTCACCATTTTTTGACACAAGCACCGTATGATTTGCAAGACCTACAACACCCCCACTTTTAAGAACAAGGTGCACCGGGCTTTCAACAGGCTTTCTGGTAAAAGCATTAATAATATTAAAGACATTTTTAAGAGGTCGGCCTGCAGCATCTTCAACTTTCCATCCGGTAAGATTTTCAGCCGAATAATTCATCATCTGCACCTTACCATTAATATCCGTCGTGATAACAGCATCCCCGATAGAGTTAAGGGTTATCCTGTATCTCTCCTCACTTTCAAACACTTTCCTGCGGTTTTCAACTTCATCCGAAATATCACGCCACAACACAAGAATAGCATCAGTTTCAAAAGCGTGTGTAAGGATAATCTCAGCGTGGAAAAAAGTTCCGTTATCTCTTTTATGCAACCACTCGAACCTGTTTGAGCCTTTTTCAAGACAGATCTGAAGCATCTTTTTCGCCTTAACGTCAGAAGGACTTCCATCCATCTGTAACTCAGGAGAAATATCCCATGGAGTTTTGCCGACAATACTATTCTTACTATTGGTCTGAAGCATCTTCAACGTAGCTTCGTTGCATTCCACAAAGACACCGTTCTCAATAACGGAAAGAGGGTCTCCGATATTTTCAAACAATGAAATTACAACGGGTGGAAGAAGCTCTAAAAATTTCATTTTTTCCCCAATATTCGCTTATTTCTCTGGCAATCTTACTACATTTTCAGTTTTTTTCAAATAAGAGAAACCATTTTGCCTATCACCTTGTTTATTGTAAGGTATTCCTCCTCTTTGTAACTGAAAAGGTCGAGAACGACCACTGAGCTATCCAGATCAATGTACCGTCTGTGAGGAGGATTTAATAACTCCTTTAATCCCAACTCATCCCCGCAGCCCCTTCTCTCTACGGAAAGAAGGGGTGAAATGTTCCCCTCTTTTAAGCTAAGAGAGGGGTTAGGGGTGAGTTCTTCCTTCTAAACTTTTCTCATTGACATTGTATATACATTGAATTACAATATTAAAGCAAAGTGGAGGAAAAAATGACCACAAAGAAAAAACAAGATCTTGATGAGAAAAATGAACAGGAAATACTTACTAAACTAATTGATGGTGGACTTCCAAAGATCTCTGACTCAAGAAAAAAGAAACTGGAGAAAGCTGCAAAAAAAACAATCGCCAGAACAAAACCCGTAAGTATCCGGATGCCAATCAAAGAACTAGCCGAGATACAGGCAAAAGCAGCTGAAATAGGAATGCCTTACCAGACTCTAATAAATCTTCTTGTAAAACAGTATCTTAAGGGAAATATCAGGTTAACTATTTGATACTTATATTTCTAAATAAACCTCTGAAAGAAATTCCAGAATACTGTTAACATTCCTGGATAAAAGCTTGATATAATAACATAAACCGTCAAAAACAAATAGGAAACAGAATTTGCAATCCAGACAGACCTCTTTAACTTCTTCTTCTCCACGCCATCAATCACTTTCACCAAAATTAACTTCTCAACTATAACAGAAAGGAAAAAAGCAACGATAAATGAAACTATAAGCGCCAAAGGTACAATTATCTCACCATAATTTACATCACCTCGAGGACAGAGCCATGCTGATTCAAGTATTATTGTTAAAATTCCAAGTGCTAAATTATCAAATCCCGGACCGCAACTGCCTCCTGTTGTCAAAAGCTCAAAACCTAAAAGTAATCCCCATGATATTGGAAAACCAACTACAGTTGTTGCAAGATTTGCTATAAATAATGGGCCAATAGACTCCTTAAGTGGAAGCTTTGTAAACTTTGATATCACAAAACTTTCAACAAAGACAACTGGTAGAAAAGCTGCCAACATTAGTGGATATGAAATAAAAATCATTGGCAGACCAATATTTGCAAATAATAAAGCAGGCGTGAAAAATAGTGCCAAAAATACTCCTATTCTTTTTTTTGTATTATTTTTCATCGATCTTTATTCCAACCTTCAATTATTTTAGCGATTTTTTCCATATTCTCTTTCCAGTCAAAGCGATTTTCCATGTTTTCTTTATCCAAATGCTCTATAACATCTCTTGCAAGATCAACTTTATTGAAAGTTTTTTTAATATTACTTTTCCAATAAGTGTCTTGATTAAGGCTCTTGCTATAAAAATACTGAAATTGTTCAACTTGAGGTAAATTGTCTTTTTTATATATTTTCTCTAAAGCTTCTTTAGGAATATAGTTTTCTATTTCTTTTGTACCTGTAACCCATGAAAAAGCACCAATCTCATCCATTTCATTAACTATCCTTTCAACTCTTTGTTTTTTCGGACCTTTAGAACTGGTTTTATCACTATCAGTAATTAACACTGCATTCCTATTTATCCTCAAGATATTTACAGCATCACCATCTTCTTCAGGATTTGCTTTAAAGTGGACTAAAACTGTTCCTCCAAAAAATGCGCACTCATAATCCCTGTGCTCTTTTAATTTTCCTTCACTTATAATTTTCAGCCATTTATTAAAATAAATCCTATCTGATGGTCCTTCCAGCCACACTACTCCATTTGCTTGTAAAAGATCTGACGCCTTTGCTCCAATATCATCAAGTAAGTATTTGCTATCAGAGAAATTATTTACAGTTTTTGTTCTAGCTGTTTTTCCATCATGCGTAACATGAATTATCTGAGCAATATCACATGAACCAAATTTATCAATTACTACTGGAGAATGAGTAGTTATAAAAAATATACATTTTTTTTCTCTAGCAAAATTTTCAATGTAACTAAAAAGTCTTCTTAAAAGTGCCGGGTGAAGATTGTTTTCAAGTTCTTCAAAAACAAAGATATATTCAGACACATCAAGTTTATTAGATTTATTCTCTGGAACTACAAGAAGATTTAACAGAACTTGTATAACTGTTTTCAAACCACTCCCAGATTTACTCAATGGAATTAAGCCTTTATCATCTTCATCAAAATATATTTCCCAAGTTCCATTGCCATCAATTTGTTGAACAACAATCTCGTTAAACTTACTGTCAGGCACAAAAATTTGATTCAAAGCATCAAGCAATGTTTTTCTTATAAGATCTCTATCTAAATCACTCTTATTTATCTGCCTTGCAATAATTGCTGTAGCTCCTTCTCCGTTTGGTTTTAAATTGATAAAAGTAGTCAAATCTTCAGAATTAACATCTCTTTCTGATGATATTTTTTTTAAGATTTTATTTAACAAAAAATTATGTCTAAAATGTTTCGTTTGATCTAAGTGTGATTCCAATCTCAATTTTCTATCGATAGCAACTTCTTGAGAAACAATTCCACCACGAGCTCCTTTATTGAAGGCTCCTAAATCACTCCAATCTTTACTTTTAACATTTAAGTTTGAATGAAATGTAAATTTATATCTTAATCCAAGAAGATGTTGACCATGTGAATTCCAAGCATCAGAGTTATGATAACCTCCAAGTGAAATTTGTTCCTTAACTGGAAACAATTTCTTTATTACCTCGTCTTGAACATCTTTTTCCACATAAAACTCTGTATCTTTTAAAGCTTCCTTTATTTCAGGATCTCCAAAAAAAGAGTGTAAAATATCAGTAAGCGAAGATTTTCCAGAATTGTTTTTACCAATAATGACATTTATCGGCATGATTTTATCAAAGCCAGCATACTCATCTTTAAAGCACTTGTAGTTTTTAAATTTGAATACAACGTTTTCAACAACCATTTATCACTCCTTTAGAAATTTCTATCTAAGAATATAGCGTTAACTGATTGAATTGTAAATTATTGTAGAAAACTATGCTTGATAAAGATTTTCACCTTTCAAGTTTCTGAATCGACTTGACTTTACGAACACTCAAGGATAAAAATTGACTGTAGAAGTTCTTAGAAATTAAAAAGACTTAGGCTTGAAAACCTTATGAGGGGAAAAATGAGAAAACTATCGACTTTAATTGTAATTCTATCTTTGAGTTTCGGACTTTACGCCCAGGCTACAAAAACCAAAGATTCAGAAATAATTGACAGGATAATTGCTAAAAACAGTAAGATCTATGAGCAATATGAAGGTGTTGCGTCAATTAAAGAAGTTGAAACCAACATTTATGACAGTGAGTCTAAGAAATTACTTGAAAACAAAAAACTGAAACTCAAAGCTAAGGATTATTTTTATAAAAAATCTGTCGCTAAGGCAATTGAATTCTATAAAGACGGGAAAAAAGCTGATCCCAAAGATCATAAAAGTGGCAGAAAATCAAAACCTCTCATTCCGGTCTTTGATAAAGACAGCAAAAAGAACTATAAAATTAAAATAACCGGTTCAAAAAAGCACCGTCAAATTGATTGCTACAAATTGGAAATAATTCCGAAAAAAAACAAAGAGACACTTTTTAAAGGTGAGATGCTTGTGTCAAAAAAGAGCCTCTCAATAATGCATGTATCAGGAACAATTGCTGATTTACCAAACTTCATGGAAAATTTCCGAATAACAATAGACTATAAATCTGAAAAGTTCCCATCTGAATCTGAAGGAGAGGTTATTCTTCATATTGATGTTCCGATTTTTTTCTCAGACAAGCTTATTAAAAGCAAATTTAAGACATTTAAGCCTGTTCCAATTAAAAAGAAATAACTATCCCCTCGCTTTGTGAAAGAGAGGGTTAGGGAGAGTTCTTTAATTTCCCTCTTACAATCTCAACTGCAAAATAAACTCCAAAAAGGATATAGAAAAGTGCTGTACTGATAAATGCCCAGGCTCTTTCAGACATGAAAAATGCTGAATATGTAACGAGCGCGGTGTGGAATGAAAATATCCAGAACATATTCCTTGTGCTTTTTCTCATCTTTTCAACTGCACTTTCATTGATCTCGACTCCCTTCATGTATCTTTTTGACATCATGAGCAGGATATTTTTCTTTGAAAAAGCTGAAAACCCGAGGATTATGCAGAAGATGACTCCGATTAATGCTGGTTTAAGCTTGAAAAACACAGCATTTTCAAGAAGCAGTGACACTCCGCCAAGAATCACAAGAAGAGCCGTGTCAGCAAGAACGAACTTATCCGCCCTGTTCTCACGAATCCAGATAAAGATAAACTCTGCAACTCCGACAACAAGCGCAACAACGATCCCGACCTCACTTCCCCAGATCTCATCTGCAAGGATAAAGACCAGAAGCGGTAAAAGCGACGGAAGCATTGTTTTAAGGATTGCGAATCGGTTCATTTTAACCTCAAAATTATTACGACTCATCTTACATCGACTGGAAAAACATATCAAAATATATTACAGTATTCCGTTAATTTAAATTTGAGGAAGAAAATGTTTACAAAGTGGATCGAAAATTTCGGCGCTTCTATAACTGTAATGGATCTTGACGGCAAAATTCTTGATATGAATACCTCAGCTGGAAAAGTTTTTGAAAAATGGGGCGGTAAAAACCTCATCGGAACAAATCTAAAAGGCTGTCATCAGCAGAAATCGAAGGACATAATGAAAGATCTGATGACCAACGATAAAACAAATGTGTACACAATCAAAAAGAATGAAACGAAAAAGCTTATTTATCAAGCTCCGTGGTATGATGAGGAAGGGAATGTTGCCGGACTTGTTGAGATCTCAATGATAATCCCGGTTGATATGCCTCATTTTGATAGAGGGTAAGTTGAAACTTGGTTCATTTTAACTCTTCCGGTTCAAGTCTAATTAAAAAAGAATCTGTACTTCCGGAACTGGAGCAATTATTAAAAACTCCATCGGTTCTACCCAATATTAGAAGTGCTTCACTACTATCCATTAATGCAGACGTAACTCTATCTTCACCTTTTGTACCAAACTTTTTTTCCCACGACTCCTCTCCATCACCGGAAAATTTTAAAACAGCAATCTCTTTATCCCTAGATTCACTTGATATTGATCCAATTACAAACAGACTATCATCAAAGCTATTAACTAATTGGACACCACTGGGTATCGTATACCCACTTGAAAGGCTTAAAAGCTTTTCTTTCACCGATTTTGTCCAGAGCTCATTACCACTACTATCTAATTTTGATAAAAAATTCAAATAGTTAGTTGTATCAATGTTGGAATTTCCCCAAAAAACATAAATATTACCTGAATAATCAACTGTAATTGTTTTTCCATGATCATCTTTTTGTCCCAATTGTTTATACCATAAACTTTCGCCATTTTCGTCAAACTTTGAAAGAAATGTTCTTTCTGTACCGGAATAATCATCATTTTCTATATCATAATAGCTATACCCTGTAATAAAAATTGATCCGTCACTATCAATATATGATGAGTAACAAGAATCGTCAGGATAATATCCGAATTGTTTTATCCAAAGTTTTTCACCATCATTCTGAAACTTTGCCATAAACATTCTTCCTGTGTTTTCAACATTAAGGTCATCGCCCATATCCCCCCAGGAGTCTCCAATAACAAATACATCTCCCAATTTATTAATTAAAACTGAAATCGGATAATCTCCCTTCTCACTTCCCCATTGTTTCGCCCATATCTGTTCTCCTTCTGAATTAAATTTTGCTAAGAAAACATCACTTTCTCCAAGTATCTGTGAACCAGAAATAGGTTCTCTAGCTTGACCTACAACGAAAATATTCCCATTTTTGTCCAAAGATGCTGAAACAACATCACCAACCCCTTCGTTGAACCATTGTTTGGTCCATATCTTTTCACCAGTTGTTGAGAATTTTGTAAAAAAAACAGAGTTAGCGGATTCCAAGCCGGTATTAATCCATTCTCCCTGATCTTCAAACCACCCTAATGACCTTCCGACAACTATAATATCTCCAAAATTATCCATCAGGATTGTCTGGCTAATATCTGTTTTTTCTGTTCCCCACTGCTTGGGCCAGTCAACGGCTGAATTGCACCCAGAAGAAATAATTAACTGAATGAAAAGAAGGACTACAATTATTCTCATAAATATCTCCACTAATTTAGCAAATATTTTCCTCAATTAGGAACTGTTTTGAAAAAACCATGACATTAACTCCAGTATGTTAGCGTTTTACTAACTTACCGGTTGGATGTCAAGGAAGAAAGAGAAGTGCCTCATTTATCCAGGTAAACGCCAACATATTTGATATTTTCACCTTTATCTTGCGGCTCTGTGAACTCACCGTCAATTTCGACGTAGAGAGCACCACCACCACGGATATCTATTCCAGTGCCAGTATAAAATTTTGCCTTAATTGAATCAAAATCCTCATCTCCACCAAAACCATAGACACCTTCATCTTCATTTACAAGGAGCGCCAATCTGAATTCTCTCATAACATCATTTAGATCTTTATCTGAATCCAGATATTTTTTAATAATATTATCAACAGTTGTGTCATTGTTATTCAGGTCTTCAATAATGTCCTTAAACAGTGATTCATCTCTTCCTGTCTGAATTGACAGGTATTGGAAAAACAGATACGAAAGAGAGTAGTTTGGCAGAGGATCAACGTACTGATCCCAGTAAAGTAGAGAGTGTCCCTCTCTTATCTCTTTGTTAGAATTAAAGTATGTAATACGAGAGTTTCGAACGCCGACATATAAATGTTCTGCAGCCATAGCAAGACCTTCATCTATCCAGGAATATGATTTGTTTTTCGGCGAATCTCCCTCTTCCACAAATACATTCGCATTATAATGTACCAGATGCTGAAGTTCATGAGCAATTGTGCTGTAGTTTGACACAATGTTTGCATAGTCAATATAGAGTATCTCTCTCATGTTTGACCCTTCATCTCCACTTAGATCATAGGGATAAAAATAGCCACCAATCCCAGGGTCTCTTATGTCATAAATAAAAATAGCAACTTTTCCATCCATGTTAACATCTGAAGGTCCAAAGAAATTTTCAGTTACAAGGGGATATATCGTTTCATCAAACTCTTTTGCCAGATCATCAATATCATCCTGAGTGTACTGGCTGCTTATTTCATCTTCAACCCACACCTTGCAGTATTTGCCAATTTTCAGGAGTGTTGCGGGAACTTTACCATCAATAGTGCCAAGCTCTTCAGTGTCACCTTCAGCTGCCGTATCCTCTTCATTTGCCTTCGGTTCAATCCTTGTCAATCCTTCTTTTTGCAACATCTGAGGATAGAACAAAGATGTATTTGAAAGAACCGGCAAGGCATCTTTTTCGGCAAATGTTCCGGTGAACTCTTTGTTATATTTATCAAGAGATTCGTTTATCACCAGCAGAACATCCCCTTCATATTCAGGACCCTCAAAGTCAAATCGATACTTACAGTCTGCTTCACCCTTCAACACATAATCTGATGCACATCCGCACTCAAAAGATCCTTCAGTGTTGGTGCACTTTGAATTTTCATAGTTACATGCATTTTCATCACTCTCACATTCGTTGATATCAATACAGTTGCCATCTTCATCAAATTCATATCCATCACCACAACTGCCTGCGGCATCTTCATCGTTTTGCTCTTCTGTCAGAGTATCTTCATCCACATTTGATTGACTATCATTTTCAGGATCCTCGGAACCTCCGCAGGATAGGATTAAGATGGCAAAGATACATGATACGACAATTGTTTTAACCATTCTATTCACCTATCGCGTCAAACTCGTCACAGTCAATAAGTTCACCGTTTTTATGACAGTCACAAACATCATCTAATCCCATATGCTCCAATATTTTTTCTTTATCAATTGTGAGTTTAATATTTCCAGCTATTTTATATGTCTCTCCTTCAGCAAAATCGACATTATCCTTATTGCATACAAAAATTGATGAATCGGGATCTTCAATGTCCACAACAGCTATATAACAACCTTTCATATAATAATCGTCACCCTGAGTTATTGTAGTTGCATCTATCATGTATGTCTTAATTGTGTCAGTGGCAATAGTATTTTTCTTCTGCTCATCTTTTGATTTCATATCTTTTAGTTCATCTAAATTAATCCGCGCTTCATAAGCTTTTAAACTAGCTGTGTTCTCAGAAGTCTCCTCATAACTTCCTATTGAATAAACATAGACAAACTCCACACCATCCAGTGTATGTCTGTTACTATAAGCGTTATCATTTACAAGATAATCAGTTCCATCTATTTGAACCATGAAATCTCCAATACCAGAGCCATCTTCATTTAAAACGCCTTCATATTTAAATGTCGCATATGAATCTCCAACTGGATCTAAGTATCCTTCAGGGAGTTCGCAGGCAAAATCAAACTCTTCATCCTTATTTTCTTCCCATTCACTGCATGGAACATCCGTTCCGATCTGACATCTGCAATATGTGCCATCGTGCTCTTCAAAGTTAGGTCTAAACTGTTGAGCAGCTAGAACATCCTTATCATCACTAATTCCGATGTTTCCCCATAACTTGATCTCTTCATCTGCAGCAAAAAGTGCATCGTCCTCATAAGTTACAAAAAACCTGCTCTCCTCAACAGCAGGATCGTGTACAGCGATCAAACACTCTTTATATACTGCAAGTCCATCTTTTCTATTTCTTTTTTGAATGTTTGTAAATGAAGTAAAGTACAGCTCAGAATCTGTTAATAAATTTAATCCATTCTCTTTTGCATTTAACATCTCTTCTACCGGCAAACCAACAAGCACTCTGTTACGAATTAGAAATTTTCCATCCTCGTTAAATTCCTCGAAAGAGTTTATCAGAATATAGTCAGCACCATCATAGGGAGTATCAAGAACAGGATATGTGAAAATACGCAAATCTGAATATTCTCCACCTTGAACAAACTCGTCACCATTAAGAAACACTTTTGAATTATCTTGTGCAAATATAAAATCACCTACACCTGAATTAATAACTCCTTCAATTTCAAACTTAATGTAGTTTTCACTAACTGGCTCAAAAAAATCTGCGCAAGGTTCATCCGTGCACTCTTCTTCATCAGAGTCGTTAACTTCATCATCAGTAACTTCATCTCCCACATCTTCTGTGACATCACTGTCTGCTGTGGCATCATTCTCATTTTTATCTCCTGAGTCATCACAGGAAATAATAATAAACATACCAATTAACAAAACGATTAATCTTTTTTTCATCCTTTTCTCCTCATTTAGTTACCAGTTGTTTCAAACTTGTAAAACGCTATATTTCCTAAATTTACAACAATTGTTTAGAATTAAACAGATATTAGTTTTTCTGTCAATAAAAATAATTAGAATTTAAATTTTTTCTTGAAATGAGAAATTGAGAATAGATTTAGTTCTTAAGCCACTTCTCAAAAGCATCAAAAGTGAAGTCTCTGCCCATGAAATCTTTTACGGAAAGAGCTGACTTTTCTGCTCCGCCTTTGCTGAGAACTTTCTGACGATATTTCGTCATTACCTCAGGACTCATCACACCGCCATTTTCCTTAATAAATTCGTGGAGATCTTTTACGATTACAAGTGACCACATGTATGTGTAATAGTTTGAGGAATAACCGATAAGATGACCAAAACCTTCAACCATGTGAATATCATTATCCGCTTTCCATGGTGAATATTTTACCTCTACTGTTTTTTCGTATTTGTGAAAGTCAAAACCTTCCGGATCCTGAAGATATATTCCAAGAGAAAGTGCTGCGTAATACATCTGCTGTCTAACGCTGAAACCCTTGCCGAACTCACTTGCCTTTTTCATGTTCTCAACAAGCTCTGAAGGTATTGGCTCTCCTTCATCATTAGTTGCAAAAAGTTGAAGGACTTCTGCGTTCCATATCCACTCTTCAAAAAGCTGTGACGGAACTTCAACAAAATCTCTCTGACAGTTTGTTCCGGAAAAACGGACATATTTCTGCTGACCGGCAAAAAGCATGTGAAGAAGATGGCCGAACTCATGAAAAAGAGTCTGCACATCATTGTGAGAGATATAGGCTTTCCCGTCTTTTGGTTCAGGGAAGTTCCCGATTATAGCTCCTCTTGGATTTCTCACGTCCTTAACACCGAGAACGTTTGTGAACATAGCAAAATGTTTATACTTATTTTCTCTTGGATAAAGATCGAACTCAAACTGTCCGACTTCCTTTCCATTTTCAAAAATGCTGTATGATTTTACGCTAGGATGCCAAATATCATCTCTTTTAACTTCCTTGAATTCAACTCCGTAGATTTTTGATGCGACAAGAAACATCCCGTCCATAACTTTCTGAATTTCAAAATACTTACGTGCAACATCCGGGTCAAAGTTGTATTTATCAATTTTCGCAAGTCTTGAATAGTACATATTATCCCAGGGATTAACGATAGCTGCTTGCACATTATCCTTCTTTTTGTACTCAAGCAAAATAGCCAGATCTCTGTCTGAATATTCTTTTGTAAGCTCAAAAACCTTATTGATGAAATTATCTGCATTCTCAGGATTTTCTATCATAAGTTTAGCTTCTGTATATTCAGCCCAGTTCTTATATCCAAGAGTAGTTGCAAATTTCATTCTGGCTGTTAAAAACTCATTCATTACTTCAACATTTACAGGAAACCCTGTTGTGCGTTTGTTTCTATACATTTCTTCGCGAAGAGAAGCGTCGGCAGCATATTCCATAACACCCATGTAATCCGGCCAGTCAGTTGTAAGAATGACCTCGCCTTTTTCGTTTTTCTTATGCTTTTCCATAAAATCTTCAGGAAGACCCTTTAATTTTGCCATATCAGTGATCGTTATAGATTTTCTGTCTGAGCCAATGTTGGAAAAGAAAGTCTGCTCAAGTTCTGTCATCTTCTTGCTAAGCTCCTTAAGCTCCTTTCTCACACTTTCGTCTTTATCAACACCGTTTCTTTTGAAATCTGCAATAACATCGTTAAAGAAATATCTGTCTTCTTCATTAAGACTCGCATCATCGGGTGTAATAGCAGCAATTGCGCTATAAAGCTCAAAATCAAGTACAAGTTCAGAGTTCTGCACCATCATCATCTGCTCACAGGCCATTGCAGCTTTTCTCATTCCCTCATCAGGATGATTCATCTGATATATACTTGTTTTTGTTAGCATATCAGTCTGTCTCATCTCCATTTTGTTAAAAAGATCAAGAATATCTATTCCCGTTCTTTCAGCAGGAGAAGCTTTAATATCTGCGGCAATATTATCAACAGCTGTCTTTTCAGCTTTACAAAACTTCATAAAGCCATCACCAAGCTTTCCGTATGATTCAGTTTTTGCTGTTTTGTTCTTGTCAGTAGTCTGCTTTTTCTCAACTTCAGCATCCTTCGGGGACGACGCACAGGAAAAAACCATAAAAACCAATGTCATCGAAAAAATAATTGTAAGAAACCTTTTCATTTTAACCTCCAGAGAGTTAACATTTAACGACCTTATTTCTACTCTCATCATAATTAAAGTCAATTAGAAATAAGTTTAGACTATTTATAGAAAAAATGTTGCTTGAAAATACTCTGAATCACGTTTCCGTCACAGGAGAGCTTGGTTTAAAAACAGGACATTATTACTGAACAGCCACAACCAACTGAAATCGCATCATTATCTGTAAATGTTTTTGAGCCAGTAGATTCAAGCATGAATGTTGCAAACTCAACTTTGTTTGGAGAAACTACTGCAGTGCCAGAATCACTGATTTCCACTGACTTTTCAGATTCAATATAGAAATTAAAAGTTGTTTCCTGCGGGATCTCTTCAGCGGTATAATCAACCTTCGTTCTTACAATAAAGTAATTCAGAATTGATCCCGGAAACTTCTTAAGAAACTTACTTGATTCTTCATCCGCAGGAATATAGAACTTAACATAATTAGTTGTAAGACTTCCCGTTGAAATGACCTTATCTTCAGCATCAACAACACCATTTGCATTAATATCGTGAACAAGTTCCATGTCACTGAATTTAATGTCTGTATTGTTTTTATTATCAATATGGAGAGTCACAGCGTCAAAATTAAAATATTCGTTCTCTTGGCAACTACTTTTAAGCGTAAACTGTCCCACTATCAAAGGTTCGCCGGCATTGTCTTTTGGAATAACTATCTTTGCACCTTCAGATGATGGTGAATTCTTTCCAACAGCAAATTCCACCGTAGAATTCTGGCATTCGGACACCCGATTTTCAACACAATCACCTTCATCACACACATAGCCATCAAGACAGTCCGAATCATTTTGACAAAAACCAGAATTATAACCGCCGCACATTTCCTTTGTCGGTGAAGGGCACTGGGTATCAACAATACATGTCGTAGGCGAAAGCTTCAATGGATATGATCTGTTACTCTTATAGGGTTCTTCGCCTTTTTTATCATTTATGGAAGCGATATTCTCAAACACATAGCTCCTTGAAGTGCTTGATTTTGGTTTAACCTTATATCTGACCATTATTGTATCTGCGCAAGTCCAATTGTCCTGATCACAAGATCTCATCTTGCTGCTGATCTTATACCCATCTCCCGAAAGTGGAAAAACACCTCCATCCTTATCTGCAATGACTACCCAGTCATCATATTTATCTTCCTGAAGAGTATCACCGGGAACAAGATGCGTTGCAAATTCAGTTGTACCGGGAATATAATCAAGAAACTCATCCAGATCATCTAAAACAACTACATCCTCAGCATCATCATTGCCCCAGTTCTGAATCTTGATCATATAGTAGAATTCTCTAAAACCTGTTTGTTTCTCACAGTAGTAATCCGCGATCTTTCCCTCATCATTTGAAGGACAGGCACAAAAGTGTTTTTCCCTATTCAGTGGAAAATTCCATTTGGATTTGGAAGTATCACTTGCTTCAATCGGAATATCAAAATTAGCACCGTCTTCTTCATATTGAGTTGAAAGGACCATGAAATTTGTAAATATCGCATCCTTGTTTACAGAAAGGGTTATCTCCATTGAAGTGTTACCTTTTTTGAGGTGCTCCTGAAGATTGATGTTCTCTTCGCTGTTTAAAAGAAAAGTATCTACATCAATACCAAAGTTTACAGCTGCATCTTCAGGACCTGAAACACACTGGATCTGATTTGTCTCTTCCGCTTGCGGATCCCAGGTAACAACTGATGATATCGAATTGAAAACTTCGACGTAGTCACCCTGAATCGGATTACAATCGTTGTAAAGTCTGAAAAGACTAGTAGTACCTTCACCCTGAAGGAAAATTCCCTCCGGCGGAAGATCCAATTCTACAAGTTCGGTATCTCCCCCTGCAACCATCGTCGTCAGACGGACAGCCGGATATTTTGGAAGCTTAAAACCACTAACTTTAGCAACTGATTTGTCACCAAGAACAAAGGCTAATCCATTATAGAGATACAGTTTTTGCGGTCTTATGTTCTTTGATCTGTAAACGAAAAACACAGCCCAGGCACTGACCATAGTTGTTCTACATTTGTAATTATCATGTTCCGTGCAGTCAAGACCGCTGAAAGTATAGTCACCGTAAAACATTCCCTCTTCAGATTTCTCAGCCACAGTATTATCTTCAGCAATCTTCTGGAAAAAATCAGTAATATCAATTCTATATGTGAAATATCCAAGATCAGCCTGTTCAACTGAACCGTTTGTTATTTCAGAACACCCCACTTCTACAGCGTCAGTAAATTTTAAAGCTTCAAATTCAAAAGAAGCTGTATCTGTCAAGAGTTTTCCATTACCTGCACCGTCATCTGCGCCAATAATTTCCTGCTCATTTGTTATTGGATCATCTCCCGCCTGTAAAAAACTCAGGTTGACAGTATTATCTGTAGGACTATCAATTTTTGAAGGATCAACAGCTCCCATCCAGACAAGATAGGCTTTTTCGATAATTGCATCCTCTGGAATATGAAAGTCGGTAAGTGTAAAAGAACTCGAATCAATACATGTATCGCCCTGTGGATTATAGGGATCATCTCCCAACATAGTAATCTGATCATCAATATTTGAGTTAAACATGACAAAAAAATCCAGTCCGCCGTCTTCCCAGCTTTCTTGAGGGTCTCCGCCAATCATATTTCCCTGTATTACCGCGCTTAACGCCGTACAGAAAAGCACGATCAATATAAACAAAACTGTTTTTATTTTCATAACTTTCTCCAATGTAAACTGTATAAATTTTAGTGTGTTAAACAAAAATTGCAAGTTGCTATTTTGAATGTGTGATTGCAAATACAGTCTACTCCTCAAACGGACAGACCCCTTCTTCCTTGCAGTAACAGTCCATGTCTCTGAGAATCAGAGGGGTCGAACTTCTTTTCTGATATAGAAGCCATTTTCCTTCGAACTCTGCATAGCCGTAAGGAAACTTTGTTGTTCCATCTTCGTAAGATGAGTCTCTATCCATTTTTTTCATACAGTACTTTTTCTTTTTATCTAAACGATAGTAGCAGAGCAATCCTCCAGAAGAAGACCCATTTGTGGTTACTTCTTCATAAAGAAGTACATTTCCACGAAAAGTCCTCGGCAAAAGTGAAACTCCATATTTAACAGAGGCTTCTGTAAATTCGGTTACCAGATCTGTTCTTTTATATGTATCGCCATCTTTTTCTGCAAGAACTATCTTTTTATCAAAAGTGCTGTAAAAAACTAAATGTTCTTCACCTTCTTTATCAAAATATAGATATTCTGTCTGCTCTCCTTCTTCATTAAATTTCAAACAGTCTGTCAGCTTCTGAGGATTTTTTGTCAGATCACATATCCAGCCGTTAACATCATCATCAACAAAAGAAAGTGTATCTCCAACGATTGAAGGGAACCACCCGTAACCATCATCAAGAGCAGTCCACTTCCACTGACCAACCTTAGCATACATCATTTTACTGGCGTTGCCATCATACCTTAAGTTTACAAACGCCCATTTGTCGTTAAGAGCAGGCTCATAAGGCAAGTGATCAATTTTTTTATTGAAAACGATCTCTTTTTTTCCATCATCTCCAATGTATGCAAGAAATATATTGCTGTTGTTCAGATCTAGACTTCTTGCATCAGCAACAAGACCTATACGGTTTCCTTTATAATAAGCCTGCTCCTGCCCACGAGATGGAGTTATAAAGTTATATTCCTTTGTTGCTATATCATAAGTCACATATTTAATCATTACTGGCCAGTCTTTTACTGAGAGATCGACCGGAGCTATCTTAAACCCCACCTTCCCTTCACTCAAATTCCAGGACTTGACAACACCATGAGTTCCGTCAATACTCCAATCCCATGGATTAATCTTCAAATCACATTTATGCATAGGAATTACTGTTGTGTACATTTCTTCAACTTCTTCTTTTGTCAAAGGAT
>Ga0222695_1000431_pt1 | contig 23260 bp, 21 predicted proteins | sample AntAcemetage1398_FD_179834 | JGI IMG/M metagenome (GOLD analysis project Ga0222695, IMG submission 179834) | Saline water microbial communities from Ace Lake, Antarctica - #1398 | ecosystem: Environmental > Aquatic > Non-marine Saline and Alkaline > Saline | place: Antarctica: Ace Lake...
TTTCACCGGAAGTAGTTAAGCGTGGATGCCAATTTGTCCGCGACAGGAGGATTTTGCCTAATTTTCTTTATTGACGTCTGGAGGCCTTATAAGGGTTATCTCATTCATTTACTTTTCTTCTGGTCGCCTTAACAAATGCGTTTGATTTTTTCTCATCTTTTTTAACTGTCCCAAGAATATTAGTATGTGTGAAAGAATCGACACCCCAAGGACGGACAACTTCAATTGCTTCAGCAACGTTTTCAGGAGAAAGGCCTCCAGCGAGAATGATGGGTATTGAAACTTTTTTTACTAATTCTGCACTTTTGCTCCAATCATGTGTACATCCTGTTGCGCCAACATCCACTCTGGTGGGGTCATTTGTATCAAGAATGAAATAATCACAAATTGATTGTAAACGTAGAGCAATCTTTAGCGGGTCATCAGTATTCATGGGTATAGCCTGCATAATTTTTATTGAGGGGCGAAAAGATTTAAGCTGTTCAAGTAAATCAATTCTTACTGTCCTGGCATCGCAGGCGAGGTGAAGAATATTGGGCTTCAGGGTCTTCATCAAATCCTGTACAGAAAATGCAGTTGTTAAAAAAGTAAGAGCAACCTTGAAATGGCCTTCAGGAATGGAAGAGAATACGTTCTTTACCTCTTCAAACGATAGGCTTGAAGGAGTCTGCTTACTTTCGTCAACGACGGCTCCGATAAAATCGAATCCAGCGTTTGCTACTATTTTTACATCATCAATTGAGGTTACGTATGTTTGTATTTTCATTTTCTTTAATCACCTTCAAAGATAACGGTGAGCTGAGCGGACGGAAGGGGCCAACTAAAAAACTATGCTACCTCGAGACAGCTCGGCGAAAAATAAAACGATTGATAGCTGCATCAGCCCTTCCGGTCTGCTTGAGCGGTTGGTTAGATGTATAGATGCATATGTTATCTTAATATCACAAATGCGAATATAGGTAGCGTTATGAGAACAGCCCAAAGAAAATGTTGAAATCTTCTAAAATATGATTTGAGAATATATAATGTTGGATCACCTAAGTCGTCAGGCGAAAATAGAAATGTGCGGTTATTCAACCAATTGAAAGCACCTGGGCTTTCAGGCCATCCTTGAAGTCTTAATTTTGCCCATTTGTTATAATGATATTTTTTTAAATGGGATATAATTTTTTGACACTCATAAAAATAAAGAACAATAAGCATTCCAACTGATATGGCCAAAAAAATAATAAAAATTATTCTTTTTTCATGTGGGGGGAAATAGAAACTGGCAATTAATATACAGACAACAAAACCAATCCAATATAACCAATAGGATTTTATATATAATTTAAGTTGTGGTTTGTCTTTGGACATATCATTCGCTGATTTAATAAATCTTTATGCATCTAACGGTGAGCTAAGCAGCCGGAAGGGGCCGACCAAAAAACTATGCTACCCCGAAAAAACTAGGTAAAACTAAAAATGTTCGTCAGTAGCATTAGCCCTTCCGGTCTGCTTGAGCGGCTTGTTAGTGTTTTTTCATTTGGGTGTTTTACTTGGAGCTATAATATCGATTTCTTGTTGAGCAGTAGCATCTTTGGCGAAAGGAATATCAGCTCGAGCCTGAAGTTTCCATTTCTCATTGACTCCTTTTTCTTTTTGAACGCTCGAAAGATTAAACAGGAAAGGAAACTCCTTTTTATCACCGGATTGAACCCGGAAGTCATTTGCTAACTCTATTCTGAATATTTCGTCTTTTCCTTTATCTCCATCAATTTCATATTCACCTTGGGCACTTACACTGAATGTAGATTGTGCCCCCCGCCCGTCTCCCCATAGATCAAGATCCCTACCTACACTATATACTTCCCAACTCCATTCTCGAATGAGGCAGATGTCGAGAACCGTTATTTCTTGATCTACTTTGCCTCCCAAAAGTAGAACTTTGCCTTTCAGAGCTTCATCAAATTTATAATTGGTTTTGGGGATTTGAATTTCTAGTTTTGCCCCTCCAACACCTACAATAGCTTTTAATTCTTCAATCACCATTTTTGCGACTCCCTTCTTTAAAACACTAACGTAGAGCTAAGCTGCCGGAAGGGACCGACCAAAAAACCATTCTATTCCGGAAAACCCCGGCAAAGCTAAAAATGTTCGACAGTAGCATCAGCCCTTCCGGTCTGCTTAAGCGTCTGGTTAGAGGCCGGGGTTTAATGGTGCGCTACATAAAAATCGAGAAGTCGTCGGATCATCTTCTGATATTGCGTTTGGTGTTTTCTTGCCTCGTTTTTGAAAAAATCCACACTGGACTTGCTTAAAGCAATGGTGATTTTTATGTTCTCTTCCTTGAAAGTCAATTCCTCCGGAGAAGGCAGAAAATCATCAATTATTTGAAGATCACCCAGGGGTTCATTACTATATTTTATTTTTTTTCTCATATATTTGCCTCCCTTTCCTCCAGTAGCCTGCGCCATAAATACGGATTACATTGCTGCGATATGTGAAGCGGACTGTCACGATTCCATCTTCGAGTTTGCCAAAACAGTAATATCGTTTCTCCTTTTGACTATGGCTTATATCTTCAGCAATAATACGGTTTGGATCGGCAAAAGCATACTGAGCGATTTCAAAGGATATACTATGCTTAATTTGGTTTTGGTTATTTTTTGCTTCATCCCATTCAAATCGTGTTTTTCTCATGGTCTTAATATACCAGAAAGTGATGAAGGGTGGCAATATAAAAATACATATAATTATATGGCAATAATAAGGCCTCTAACGTAAAGCCAAGCGGCCGGAAGGGGCCGACCATAAAACCTTGCTACCCCGAAGAACTCGGGCGAAGATAAAAACTTTTGATAGTAGCATTCGCCCTTCCGGTCTACTTGAGCGACTGGATATATGCTTTTGATTCCGGCACATAATTATATCAATAACGGCTTTTTAATCAATGCCCCAAAGGGGCATAAGATAATAGACCGGGGTGTAAACCCCGGTAAATAAAGATTCGTAAACGCACTCACCCTCCACACCCCCAGAGCCCCAACGGGGCGGCAGAATGATGATTTGGTGGTTATTTCTTTCGCCCTTTCAGGGCTTATTTTTTTTGGGGGGTATGGATATTCGATTCTTTTAAAACCCAGGGCTTACGCCCTGGACTATTTTCTTTCACCCCTTCGGGGTTATTTTCGAACATATCGAATAGCGGCGTAAAGAGCCTGCTCGATTCATTGTAGGGTAAAAACAAGATTCAGGATGTGATTAGAATTTCCTCCGTTGACATATAGTATCTATTATTGCAAGTATAGCCGAATTTATTGAATAAGTTAGCGCTTCGCGCTAACTTGATTTTGAAAAAAGACTAATATTATTAGATTATTGTATGCCAGAGTTTTATGGTCCTGATATACAAATACTTTTAAATACAAATGGAATTTACGGTTTTTAAACAAGATAAAAATACCGCCGCCCGATTGGGGAAACTTGTGCTGGCTCACGGGGAGGTGGATACTCCCTGCTTTATGCCGGTGGGGACTCAGGCGACGGTGAAGTCTACCACCCCGGAGGAGTTAAAAGAGCTTGGGGCGCAGATGATCCTGGGGAACACCTATCATCTGGGTCTCCGCCCGGGGATCGAGATTATCAAGAAGGCGGGCGGGCTCCATAAGTTCATGCACTGGGATAGGCCGATCCTGACCGACAGCGGGGGATATCAGGTATTCAGCCTGGCCGATCTCCGCGAGATCACCCCGGAAGGAGTAACCTTCCGGGATCATATCGAAGGTTCACTCCATACACTCACTCCCGAGAAATCGATCCGTATTCAGCAGGCTCTGGGGGCGGATGTCATCATGGTATTTGATGAATGTCCCGGCTATCCGGTTGACTATGATTATACTTGCAAATCCCTGGAGCTGACCCTACAATGGGCGCTTCAATCTAGAAAAGCACATACTGACGGGAGTCAGATTCTCTTCGGGATTGTCCAGGGGAGTGTCTACAAGGACCTCCGGAAGAAGAGTATCGAGGGGCTGGAGGAGATCGGGTTTGCCGGATACGGGCTTGGAGGATTGAGTGTCGGCGAACCGAAGGATCTGATGTTTGAACTGGCGGAATATACTGTCGGGATAATGCCTTCCGATAAACCCCGGTATATAATGGGGACCGGGACACCGGAGGATCTGATAACTCAGATTGGGTATGGCGCCGATATGTTTGACTGTACCGTCCCGACCCGTTATGGTAGGAATGGTACGGTTTTTACGCCGTATGGTAAGTTGGTGGTCCGGAACGCGCGATATAAAGACGATCACCGGCCGATCGATGAAGAGTGCGGATGTTATGCCTGCCGAAATTATTCCCGGGCTTATATCAGGCATCTTTTCAATACAGGGGAGATACTGGGAAACCGGCTGGGGACGCTCCATAATCTCTATTTCTATCAGGATTTTATGAGGAAGGCCCGGTTGGCTATAGAGGGAGGAGTGTACGGCAAATTTCAGAAGGAATTTTTGGATCGGTTTGGAGATAAAAGTAATCAGTAAATGGTGATCAGTAATCAGTGTGCGTGGCCGGGCAACCGAGCCAACTGATCACTGATTACTAATAACTGATAACTGGTATTTTTTAGCAGGTCTATTAGAACCAAAAAAATTATAGGAGGAGAAATCATGCAGTATAGTACAATTGCGATGGCAGGTGGCGGTGGTGGTGGTGGAATGGGATGCGAACAGGGAGGAGAAGGAAAGGGTGGACTGGGGGGGATGCTTATTCCCTTGATCCTGATGTTCGGGGTCTTCTATTTTCTTCTGATCCGGCCCCAGCAGAAGCGGCAGAAGGCACAGAAGGAACTGATGTCCGAACTCCAGAAAGGGGATAAAGTGGTGACCTCGGGCGGCATCCACGGAGTAATCAGTAACGTAAAAGAGCAGACGATTATCCTGAAAGCGGCTGATAACGTTAAACTGGAGATAACCCGCGCCAATATCACCCGGGTCGAGAAGAAGACAGGAGAATAAATCATATTTTTTTCTTCGGAAAAAATATCTGATAAAGTGGCGACCAAAGGGAGCTAATTTATATGTCGAAAGGTCTAAGATGGAAAATATTGATGATTCTGGGGGTTATCGCGCTACTGGCTCTGGCTTCCTACCCCCTGACGGAGAGTAATGTCCGGGACTATCTGAAGCGGGAAGCGGTCAATCAGGATGAAGCTTTCAATCAATTGCTGGGGGCTATGGGCAGCGAGTATGACATTAAAGATCGCAAAGTCCCGATTTCCGGGGTTGAACTCCTGAAGATGAAAGTAGATGACCTGGGGATCGATCTGACCCGATATTTCCCGGACCAGGAGAATAATCGGGATGCAATCCGCTACATCGGAAAGAAGACCAAGGGGAGCTTAAACCTGGGATTAGACCTTCAGGGGGGGATGCACGTCATTCTGGCGGTGGATGAACTGGAGCTGATAAAGAAGGGCGTGGATAATGTTGATGATAAATTTAACGCCCTGATGGCAGCCGCCAAAGAGCAGTCTTCCGGATCTTTTCAGGATCCCTTGGAGGTTCTGAAAGAAGTAGTGGTGGATCAAAATTTTGATCTGGTCCCGTACTATAAAGGACATTATGAGAATAAGTATGGACTGGAAGAAGGTAGTATAAAGACCAACGAACAGGTCTATGAAAATTTCGATCGAGAGCTTGAGGCCGCCAACCTCGGATCCCTGGATATTCTCCGCAAACGGGTGGATAAATTTGGTGTCTCCGAGCCGGAGATTCAGAAGCAGGGGAGGAACGAACTGCTGATCCAGCTGCCGGGGGTGAGAGACCCGGAGCAGACCCTGGACCTGATTCAGGGCCAGGCCTTTCTGGAATTTAAGCTGGTAGATGACGACAAAGAGCGGTTAGAGACAGCCATCAGGAATGAAGAGGCGCCTCCGGGATTTGAGCTGAAGACATATAAGTCTACGAACACCGATGGTGAGGAGAAAGATGAGACGCTTCTCCTCCTGGCCAAGAGCGATCTAACCGGCGAGATGCTGGTCACCGCGTATTTCGGGACCAAAGGCGGGACCGGTGAGCCGATTGTTCACATTAAATTCGATAAGAAAGGTACCCGGATCTTCTCTAACATAACCAAACAGCATAATGCCACGGACAATCCTCCGGGGCGTCGTCTGGCGATAGTCCTGGACGGTGGGATCCTCTCCGCTCCGATGCTCCGGACCCACATCCCCCGCGGCGAGGCCTATATTGAAGGGAACTTTGACTTCGATTCCGCCAAGCTCCTCTCCAGCCAGCTCTCGGCTGGCGCCTATCCGGCTCCGCTGATGATCAAGGAGCAGCGTTCGGTTGGTCCATCGCTGGGTGAAGATTCCATCCGGCAGGGGATCAGGGCGGCTCTGGCCGGTCTGATCGTGGTCATTATCTTCATGGCCATCTACTATCTCTGGGCGGGATTGGTGGCTAACTTTGCCCTCTGCCTGAATATCGGATTTATCATCGGAGTCCTATGTATTCTTCCCTATCTATTCGGGGGATTCAAGGCGACCTTAACCCTCCCCGGAATCGCCGGGATTATCCTGACCATCGGAATGGCGGTTGACGCGAATGTCCTCATCTTCGAGCGGATCCGGGAAGAACTGGCGGCCGGGAAGAATATGAAACGTGCAATCTCCGAGGGATACGGCAAGGCATTTTTAACAATTATCGATGCCAACCTAACCACCGTGATCGCGGCCCTGGTTCTCCTCAATCCTCTGGGGCTCAGTTACCTCCCCACCTCGGGGCCGATCAAGGGGTTTGCCCTGACTCTGACAATAGGTATCTGTACCAGTATGTTTACCGCCCTGGTGGTCACCCGGGTTATCTTCGATCTTTTCTGTCTCAGTCCCCGGTTTACCAATCTCAAAATGTTCCAGATCTTCAAGCGTCCGAACTTTGATTTTATCGGAAAGCGGTGGACCGCGTATGTGATCTCCGGGATCCTGGTGCTCGCGAGTATTGTCGCGTTTGTCGTTAATGGAGAGAAGAACCTGGGGATTGATTTCAGCGGGGGGGTTCTTATCCAGCGCCAGTTCATCGAGGAGGTCCCGGCGGAGAAGATCCGGGAGATTATGGATGGTATCGGTCTAGAAGGGGTCTCCGTCCAGCATTATGGAGGCGGAAAAGGAATTATTATTCGGGCCGGGGGAGACTCCTCCCGGGATATCGATGTGGCGATCAAGGCGGCGCTCCCATCAATGATCGATCTGGAGATCTATGAACAGCGAACCGAGATGGTAGGTCCGAAAGTAGGGAGAAGGCTCCAGACCCAGGCTCTGGGAGCAATTATCATAGCGGTCCTGGCGATTATGGCCTATATCTGGTTCCGGTTTAACGAGTTTAAGTTTGCGATTGGCGCGGTCCTGGCATTGGTCCATGATGTGATCATTACGATAGGTTTCCTGACCGGCTTTCTCCTCCTGCCGATCAGGGAGTTCAGTATTCCGATTATCGCGGCGCTCCTCACCATAGTCGGGTATTCTCTAAATGACACAATCGTGGTATTTGTCCGGATTCGGGAGAATATGAAGGCCATGCGGGGAGAGTCGGATGAGACTATCATCAATACCAGCATCAATCAGGTCTTGAACCGGACGATCCTGACTTCAATAACTACATTGATTGTGGTGATCTTTCTCTTTATCTTTGGAGGAGCCGTGATCAATGATATGGCGTACGCATTGATGGTGGGTGTGGTGGTAGGAACCTACTCTTCCGTCTTCATCGCCAGTCCTGTGTTGCTATTCTGGCACAAGAGAAGAATGGGAAAATAAGGTAGGATCGTCCCTGATGATTATCGGGGACTTGCAGGATCAGAGAGGTATATTAAAAGTAATCAGTAATCAGATGGCCCGTCTTCCTGGTAAAGGCGTACTGATTACTGATCACCAATTACTGATTACTGTCCTTTATGGCTTAACCACCTTCCCCGAACGGATACACTTGGTGCAGACTCGAATCACCTTTACTTTCCCATCGACCAATGCTCGTACTTTTTGAAGATTGGGTAGAAAAGTTCTCTTGGTGACGCCGGTTATTCTCAATCCGACCCCACCCTGCTTCTTGGCAAGACCTCTCCGGGCAATTGTATTTCCTGTATGCGGGCGTTTCCCGCAGATTGTGCAGACTTTCGACATAGTAGTTTTTCCTCTTAGAACGTATCCTCGTCGATGGCGGGGCTACGTTCTAAAGTGCCTTAAGTGCGCTTTAGTGCCTAAAGTTAAAACCTTAGCCTCGCCGCCGGAGTGGGGCATTCTATTATTTATATTATTTGCTCTTTAAACGCAGAAGCTTTCTTGAAAAAAATTTATCAATATGGTTTAAAACGAAGTGGTGATTAACATAGAACCGAGTTGAGGGCAAGATAAATAAATTAGCTCCCCCCGATATAATCGGGGGCACTAATTTAGTTTTGAAGAAAGACCATTATTATTATATTGAGACAATACCGGAAAAACTACTGATAATTCCATATATAAATCAATCCGCCTCAGTCGATGCTATCTGGCGGTATACCTTTTGCAGTTCCCGTCGCCGCCAGGCGGGTCTGTGATTTCGAATTTGTGTTTTTGAATTTCTTTCGAATTTGGTATTTGTTATTTTGGAATTTACGAGATATCTATATGTGGATCGTAGTATAAATATTAATAGTATGAATGATGCGTTAAAAAATAATATCCAATACCTGAAGGGTGTAGGACCTCGCCGGGCAAAGCTTCTGGAACGGCTCGCCATTGTGACGGTGGAGGACCTGCTCTATTACTTTCCCCGGGATTATCAGGATCGGCGCACGGTCTCTCCGATCGGCACGCTGCGGGAAGGTGAGTTTGTCACGATCAGGGGGGAGGTTCTGGCCAAGTCGCTCAGTAATACCAGATCGGGGAAGAAGATCTTTACCCTGGTGGTCGACGATGGAAGCGGCCGGATCCCCTGTGTCTGGTTCAACCAGGCTTATCTGGATAATATTTTTCAACCGGGAGATGAGGCCGTATTCATCGGGAAAGTTCAGCGTTATCGGATGCTCCAGTTGAGTAATCCGGAGTTTGAAAAAGTGAAGGAAGATGGGGGAGGGCTGAATCAAGCCGGGCGGATTATTCCACTATATCCTTTGACCGAAGGATTAAAACAGAAAGCGCTCCGGACTCTTATCGACCGGACCCTCGATGAGTTTCTCCCGGCTATACCGGAACTGTTGCCGATGGATCTCATGGAGAGATGGGATGTATTACCTCTCCGGCAGGCGATCCGGGAAATTCATTATCCAACCGGGAAAGACGGATTGTTGTCAGCCCGCAAGCGGTTAATCCTCGATGAATTCTTTACCCTTCAGCTCGCCCTGGGGATGAAACGAGAGAAACGGATCCGGCAGTCAGTCAGTCTTCCCCACAATCACGATACTCCTCTGCGGGATAGATATCTCGAAGGACTTCCTTTTCAGTTGACCGGCGCCCAGAACCGTGTAATTCGCGAGATCAAGGAGGATATGACCGGTTCCCGGGCCATGAACCGTCTCCTGCAGGGGGATGTCGGATCGGGGAAGACCGTGGTCGCGGTTAGCGCGTTATTGACCACCGTCGATAATGGATATCAGGGGGCTATAATGGCTCCCACTGAAATCCTGGCGAACCAGCATTATGAAAACATCTCCCGCGAGCTGGCACCTCTGGGGATTAAGGTGGTTCTCTTGACCGGAGGTGTTAAAGGCGCGGAACGGAAGCGTATTCTTCAGGAGATAGAGGAGGGGACGATTCAGATAATAGCCGGCACCCAGGCCCTGATCCAGAAGAAGGTCAACTTCAAGCAGCTGGGGATGATCGTAATCGATGAACAGCATAAATTCGGGGTACGGCAGCGTTCTGATTTGAGGAGTAAAGGTACGCAACCCCATGTATTGGTTATGACGGCGACTCCGATCCCCCGGACCCTGACCATGACTATTTACGGTGATCTCGATCTCTCCATTATCGATGAGATGCCCCCTGGACGGGAGCGGGTAAAGACATACTGGATCGGCTCACAACAGTTGGTCCAGGCTTATGAGTTTATCCGTAAGCGGGTCGGGATGGGAGAGCAGGCTTTTATCATCTATCCCCTGGTCGAAGAATCCGAAGTGTTGGAGGTTAAGGCCGCGACCACGATGTTTGAGGAGTTGAAGAATCGGGTATTCCCCGAACTGAAGTTGGAATTGATCCATGGAAGGTTGAAGGCGGAAGAGAAGAGGCAGGTGATGGATGATTTCCGGGAGAAGAAGATCGGTGTCCTGGTTTCTACCATGGTGGTGGAGAGCGGGATAGATATTCCGGACGCGACGGTAATTCTGGTTGAGAATGCCGAACGATTTGGTCTCTCCCAGCTCCATCAATTAAGGGGGCGCGTCGGCCGGAGCCGAAAACAATCATACTGTATTCTCCAGGGGAATCCCCGGACCGAGGATGCTTATCGGCGCCTCCAGGCGATAACTGAGATTGACGATGGTTTTTTAATCGCCCGGGAAGATCTGGAGATCCGGGGGCCGGGAGAGTTCTTCGGGACTCACCAGACCGGCCTCCCCGAACTCCGGATCGGAAATATCGTGGCGGACATACGCTTGATGGAGTTTGCCCGTCGGCAGGCGTCCCAGCTCCTGGTGCGTGATCAGGGACTTAAGTCACCGGAATTAGAAACTCTGCGCCTGCGTCTTCTGGAGAGGTACGGAGATCGGTTTGAACTGGGGGACGTAGGGTAAAAATAAGTTATAAGTGCGCTAAAGTGCCTAAAGTTAAAAGTTATTGCTTCGCTTCGCCTTTTCGGTAATAACCCGGTCGAAGGCGACAACTTTAGGCACTTAAGCGCACTTTAGGCACTTTTAACTTCTTTAATATGCGAATCATAGCCGGGAAATTTAAAGGGCGCCGACTGAATATGTTCAAAGGGACGCGGATCAGGCCGACCTCCGATCGGGTTCGGGAAGCGCTCTTCAGTATCCTGGGGGATACGGTCAGGGGGAGCCGGGTGCTGGATCTCTTTGCCGGGTCCGGGGCTCTGGGGTTGGAAGCGTTAAGTCGGGGAGCGGAGAAGGTAGTCTTCGTGGAGAAGGATCGGGACGCCCGGGAGATTATCCGGGATAACATTACTGATCTGGCAATGGAGGCATTCTGTGAAGTAATCCCCGGAGATTACAGAAATATTCTGAAGAGGTTGGGGAATAAACATGATTCATTCGACCTGATTCTGGCCGATCCGCCATATCAAGATACCGACGGCGGCGCGGCGGAAAATATATTGTCTCTGATCGGCGAATTTGATACGTTACAGAAAAATGGGTTGGTGGTTATCGAGCATTCCCACCGGATAAAAATAAACATTCCTGATTCCTCCTGGAAAATATTTCAAATTAAGAGATATGGGCGGAGCTGTTTGACGATAGTGAGTGGGGAATAGGGAGTGGGCATAAAGATGAACATCGAACCAGCCGTCGCTAAAGCTATGGCAGGCAGGGCATCGAACCAGCCTTCGTTAAAGCTTCGGCGGGCAGCGCGCTCAACTTCGAACCAGCTGTCGCTAAAGCTATGGCAGGCAAGGCATCGAACGCGCACCTGTCCGAAGCTCTTGCGAATTTTGCGCCTTTTTGTGGCTATATAAAGGGGGCGACGTGGAGGGAAAAAACACTGAATATTAACAAGAAAAAGTGACAACTTTAAATAGGACGTGACAGCAAGGAATAGCAGGGAAGAGGCGTAAAGGATGAAGATCGAACCAGCCTTCACCAAGACTATGGTGGGTAGGCGTCGAACCAGCCTTCGCTTAAGCTACGGCGGGCATGGCGTCTAACTTCGAAGATCGAACGATACAAAGGGGACGAGGCAGAGGCCAAAAATCCTATTCAATCACATCCAATTCGTCTGTTAAATTAAAGGGGTCGAGGAAAGGCATTTCACATAAATGTTCGATGTTTCCACTTCGTTTCGAGGGGATAGATGAATTCGTGTTAATCATCTGTTTTTAAAGTTGCCCGAACAAAGTGAGGGCTATCTTATAAGATGCAATACAACAAACCACAGATTCACGCGATCTACGCGGGGAGTTTTGATCCGATTACTCTTGGCCACCTGGACCTGATCCTCCGGGCTCGGAGGATCTTTTCCCGTCTGACTGTAGCGGTGGCGGAAAATACGGAGAAGACACCGTATTTTTCTCTTGACCGCCGATTGGAATTGATAAAGGGATGCCTGGTTGCGGAAGGTGATCTGGATATTGAGGTGGAATCTTTCTCAGGTTTATTGATCGACTACGCCGCCCGGAAGAATGCCCAGGTTCTGATCCGGGGGCTGCGGGCGGTCGCGGATTTTGAGTATGAATTTCAGATGACACTGACCAATCGGAAATTATCCCCGAACCTCGAGACTATCTTTCTGATGCCGAGTGAGGCCTATTCGTATATAAGCTCCCGGATGGTGAAAAAGATATTTATTCTGGGGGGTGATGTCTCTATCTTTGTTCCTCCTCTGGTGATGAAGGCGTTTAAAGAGAAGCATGATAATTGATCTTAAATCCATTCCTATCGGGGGTCTGTATGTGGAAGGTGAGGATCCACCCGATATTATTGAAATAGATGACCAGGATATAGAATTTCGCCTCCCGATCAGGTATAACATTAAAGCATCGTTAACCAAACGGACCCTTCTGGTCCGGGGAAGGCTGGAGGTTGAAGTGCGTCTTGCCTGTTCGCGATGTTTGAAGGAGTTTGATGAGAGAATAGAGGTAGAAGATTTTAATCTCCGCAAGGAAGTTGATGATCCGGGGGATACAATCGACTTGACAGAAGAGGTCCGTGCCGATATTATCCTCGCCCTTCCTAGAAAACCGCTATGTAAGATAGACTGTCTGGGGATATGCCCATCGTGCGGGCAGGATTTGAACGAAGGAAAATGCGGATGTTCCGCGGACCGATCAGATTCCCCGTTTGCGGGGCTGAGTGTTGATTAGGTAATATACATCAAAGAATAGATATTGTGATTCAATGGAGTTTTGAAAAAGCAAGTGGCGTTGATCTAAGTGTACTTACACTAAGTTAGCGCCGAAGGCGATAACTTATAAGGAAATTAATTATGGCTGTTCCAAAAAGAAAGACCAGTAAAAGTCGGAAGAAAAAACGTCGGGGCGGAAGTACTTTTGAGTTGCCCCGGACTACGCTCTGTCCCCATTGTCACCAACCACAGCAACCTCACCGCATCTGCCCGCATTGCGGCTATTATAATGGCAAAGCTGTGATGGAAGGATCAGAGAGTTAGGTCAAATATAACTTCGATCATTATATCTTTCGAATGTTGAACTCGAAGTAATAAATTGATGCCTCAATGGCGTTAATTTAAGGAGAAAAAGATGGCCCAGGAAAAAATTGGGATATCGGGAACCGGTTTTTATGTGCCCGATAAAGTATTGACGAATGCCGATCTGGAGAAGATGGTTGATACATCCGATGAGTGGATTCTCTCCCGGACCGGAATCAAAGAGAGGCGAATTATCGCCCCGGGGGAGACGGTATCCTCCATGGCCGAGAGCGCGGCCCGGCAGGCTCTTGATAGAGCCGGGGTTGCCCCGGAAGATCTCGATCTTATTATAATGGGTACGATTACTCCCGATGAACTTCTCCCATCCGCGGCCTGTCTCCTTCAGTCCAGGCTGGGGAACACCACCGCGGCCTGTTTTGATATCTCGGCAGCTTGCTGCGGCTTTATCTACGCTCTGGAGATGGGTCAGAAGCTGTTGCAAGGGGGGAGATACCGGAACGCGTTGATAGTGGCGGCCGAGACTCTCTCAACCGTTACCGACTGGGAGGACCGGGATACTTGTGTCCTCTTCGGGGATGGGGCCGGGGTGGCTGTTCTGAGTAAGGGGTCTGATCGAGGTGAGATAATTGACTGTTATATCGGGGCCGATGGAGCTCACTCCTCGCTTTTAGAGATTGAAGCCGGCGGGTCTCTCTGCCCAATAACCCATGAGGTTCTGGATCAGCGGAAGCAGTATATCAGGATGGAAGGGAATAAGGTATTCAAGCTGGCGGTCGCCTCCATGGTAACTTCCGCCAAGCGTGTTTTGAAGCAGGCCGGGCTAACATCTCAGGATGTAACCTGGCTCCTCCCGCACCAGGCTAACCTGCGGATCATGAAGGCGGTAGCCAAGAGACTGCATATACCGGTCGAACAGGTCTATATTAATGTTGATCGTTATGGAAATATGTCAGGCGCGACGGTACCGATCGGGCTGGCGGAGATGGATCAAAACGGACTCCTGAAGAAGGGGGATATTCTCCTGATGGTAGCCTTCGGCGGTGGTCTGACCTGGGCGGCTTCGCTTGTTAGATGGTGAAAGGAAAGTTGACGGTTGACAGTTGACGGTTGACGGAGAAAAGACGAACATGCGACGGGATACGGGATACAAGATGCAGGATGCAAGGACCAAGCCGAGGCAAAAAAAATCAGAGTAATCTGTGTAATCCGTGGACAGAATAAGGGGGTGAGGTAGGGGGATGAATTAGTGTGAATTAGTGTAATTAGTGGACAGCAAAGTGGCCGAGGCGGGGGTCAATAATTCGCGAAATTCGTAGTTTGAGCAGGAGAAGAACCATGTTTTTAGAAGGGAAAAAGGCGGTTGTAACCGGAGCGGGCCGCGGGATTGGACGGTCCATTGCGCTGGCTTTAGCAAGGAATGGAGCGGATGTGGCGGTGCTCGATATGGATGAAGCAGGTGCCGGTGAGACCGCGGGGATTATTGAGCAGACCGGGCGGAAATCATTGGCTCTGGCGGTCGATGTTTCACGACTCTCGGAGGTGGAGGAGGCGATAAATAAAATTCTTGACCTCTGGGGCAGCATAGATATAGTGGTAAATAATGCTGGAATTACCCGTGATAACCTCTTGGTCAGGATGAAAGAAGATGAGTGGGATTCGGTTATCGCGGTGAATTTGAAAGGGTCTTTTAATCTGAGTAAAGCTGTTGCCCGGTCGATGATGAAGCAGCGGTCCGGTTGTATTGTCAATATAGCTTCGATTATTGGAATGATGGGCAACGCAGGTCAGGCTAATTATGCCGCAAGTAAGGGTGGACTGATTGCCTTGACCAAGTCACTGGCAAAGGAGATGGCCCCGCGGGGAATTCGGGTTAACGCGGTTGCTCCCGGTTTTATCGCGACCGAGATGACTGATAAAATTCCGGAGAAACTGCGGGAAGAGATGGTAAGATCCATCCCGCTCGGACGGATGGGAGAGCCGGATGATGTTGCTGCCGTTGTCTCCTTTCTGACTTCACCGGCGGCCGGATATATTACCGGTCAAGTTATAGTGGTAGATGGAGGGATGTATATATAAGTTAGCACCTGTGGCGCTAACTTATCGTTAAAGAATAAAGACGTTGAAAAAGAAAAACGTTAAAGATAAAAGAAGTTGAAGATCGTAAGTAAAAGCCTGACCTAAGATGGGCAGGCTCAATAGAGAGTAGTGCTCAGAGCGCTAACCTATCAAATAGGAGGAAGGAAAATGTCGGACGTAACACAGAAAGTAAAGGATATTATTATAGAGCAGCTGGGTGTAAATCCGGAAGAGGTAACTGAGGGAGCTTCATTTATCGATGATCTTGGCGCTGACTCTCTGGATACGGTTGAGCTGGTTATGGCTCTTGAAGAGGGATTTGATATCGAAGTTCCCGATGAGGACGCGGAGAAGCTTACCACGGTGGGAGCTGCCATCAAGTATATCGAAGAAAATGCCAAATCCTAAGAAAGTATGGAAATGATGGTGTAATATTCGAATGCACATCAGGTCCGTATCCACCGTCATTCCGGCGGTGGATACGGGCGGATTTTATAATTTTAAAAGAGAAATCAGTTTGGTGTTGCACAATTCGGGAAGTTATTAACTTTCCCAGGAATATTTCTTTAAACGCAATACCAATTAGTTGGAGCCACAGGCGCCAACTTACTGATTGAGGAGAAAGTGATGTCCCAACGGAGAGTTGTGGTCACCGGTAGAGGTGTAGTATCACCGATCGGCAATAATCCGGATGAGTTCTGGACTGCTTTAGCTGAATGCCGGAGCGGTATCAGCCGGATTACGGCTTTTGATCCTTCCGAGTTCGCTGCTCAGATCGCCGGTGAAATTAAAGATTTAGATGTTACTCAATACCTTGATCGGAAGCAGATTAAGAGGATGGACCGTTTCTGTCAGCTCGGGTTGATTGCCGCCAGTCAGGCTGTGGAAGAATCCGGGCTTGATCTTGAAAAAGAAGATCCCACCCGGATAGGAGTCTATGCCAGCTCCGGCATCGGCGGGCTAAATACTATCGAGAAGCAGTATAAGATCATGCTGGAGAAAGGCCCGTCACGGGTCTCCCCTCTCCTGGTCCCGATGATGATCATCAACCTGCTTCCGGGACAGATAGCCATGAAGTTCGGCCTGAAGGGACCGAATTTAGCGATAGTGACCGCATGCGCCACTGCTACTCATACCATAGGTGAGGCTGTGCTGGGGATCCGAAATGGACTCGCCGATGTTATAGTCTCCGGCGGAGCTGAGGCTTCAACCACCCGGCTTGGCTTGGCCGGATTCTGCTCGATGAAAGCGCTCTCGACCAGGAATGACGCACCCGAGAAGGCCAGTCGGCCGTTTGACATGGAACGGGACGGATTTATTATGTCGGAAGGTTCGGGGATGGTGGTTCTGGAAGAACTGGAGCATGCCCGTGCCCGCGGCGCGACGATCTATGGTGAGATTATCGGATATGGCTGTTCTTCTGACGCCTATCACCTTACCGCCCCTGCACCCGGCGGAGCCGGCGCGGCTCAGTGCATGCAGATGGCCCTTGATGCCGCTGAGATTTCGCCGGATGAGATTGACTACATCAATGCTCATGGGACCTCTACTTCGCTCAATGATAAGTTTGAGACGATGGCAATCAAGACTGTCTTTGGGGACCTGGCTTATAAGATCCCGATCAGTTCCACCAAGTCGATGCATGGACATCTTCTCGGTGCCGCGGGGGCAGTGGAAGTAATTGCCTGTATGCAAGCTATGGCGAATAATCTAATTCCGCCCACCATTAACTATGAATTTCCTGATCCGGAGTGTGATTTGGATTATGTCCCCAATCAGCCCCGGGAAGCGGAGATCAAGATCGCGCTGAGTAACTCATTCGGTTTCGGCGGCCATAACGGCACCCTAGTCATCAGGCGCTATAGCGAATAAAAGAAACGGCGTAGCCGTTTCTTTTATGTTGATTCTGTTCTTTTGCGTGAAATAACTTACTTTAATTAAAGGACTTAGAATCAACCCAAATTATGCGATTTCACGCAAATTATTGTGTGAGATCGCATAGTTTGGGTTAATGACAATAATTTTTTCGGAGAAAAATTAATATGAACTATTTTCTGACCGAAGAACAGAAGATGATCAAGGATCTGGCCCGCCAGATCGCTGAGGAGAAATTTAAACCGTTCCGGGCGGAGATGGATGAGAAAGATGAATTCCCCTGGGAGGTAGTAAAGGTCTTGCGGGAATCGGATATGTTCGGGATCTATCTTCCGGAAGAATATGGAGGCCTGGGCGGAGGGGTTATGGAGTTATGCCTGGCGGTTGAAGAAATGAGTAGGGTTTGCGGGGGTATGGCACTATCTCTCGCTGCCACTGCTCTGGCATCTTTTCCTATTCTTCTCTTTGGAAGCAATGAGCAGAAGCAGAAATACCTGCCCGACCTTGCTTCTGGTAAACACCTCGCGGCCTTTGCTTTGACTGAGCCTGATGCCGGCAGCGACGCGGGAGCTACCAAGACAACCGCCCGCCTGGAAGGAGATCACTATATTCTTAACGGGACTAAGTGCTTTATTACCAATGGAAGCGTAGCCGATATCATTACCGTTATCGCGATGACGGATAAGAGTCGGGGAAGCAGGGGAGCGAGTGCGTTTATAGTAGAGAAGGGGATGGATGGATTCAGCGTTGGTAAGGAGGAGGATAAGATGGGGATTCGGGCGTCTTCCACCTCTGAACTTATCTTCGAGGACTGCAAAGTTCCCAAAGAGAATCTTATTTCCCGCGAGGGAATGGGGTTTATTGTCGCGATGAAGACACTGGATCAGTCCCGTCCCGGTGTGGCGTCCCAGGCTCTCGGGATAGCTCAGGGCGCGCTTGACGCGGCGGTTGACTATGCCAGGCAGAGAAAGCAGTTTGATCGGCCGATTATCACATTCCAGGGGCTTCAGTGGATGCTGGCCGATATGGCTACCCGGGTGGAAGCGGCTCGCGCGCTGGTCTATAGCGCGGCCCGGACGGTGGATGCGGGAGAGAAAAGAATTGCCAAGGATTCCGCGATCTGTAAATTATTTGCTTCCGACGTGGCGATGAGCGTGACCACTGACGCGGTGCAGATTCTGGGTGGGTACGGCTATATGAAAGAGTATCCGGTTGAGAAGATGATGCGTGACGCCAAAATCACCCAGATATATGAAGGAACTAATCAGATCCAGCGAGACGTGATCGGCACCCAGTTGATTAGAGAAAGTGCGAGTAGAAAATAAGTTGAAAGTGCCTAAAGTGCGCTAAAGTGCCTAAAGTTGTCGCCTCGACCGGGTGTGGCAGGTTTCCTCGTTCCTACGCTCCGCGTAGGAATGCACCGTTACGATGCGGAGCATCATGACGAGGGGCGAGGTAGATTTTTAAAGGGTTAAATTTCATCTATTTACTAATTAAATCTGGAATAACCAATCAATGAATGAGCAGAGCGAGGCGAAGCGACAACTTCCAACTTTAGGCACTTTAGCGCACTTTAGGCACTTCTCTTCCCCATGAACATCATCGTCTGTATAAAACAGGTCCCTGACACCACCGAGATTCGGATCAATCCGGAGACCAATACCCTGGTCCGGGAAGGGGTGGAGAGTATTATTAATCCCTTCGACCTCTATGCTATCGAGGAGGGGGTTCGCATTAAGGAGGAGCATGGGGGGAAGGTTACCGTAATCAGTATGGGGCCTCCTCAGGTGGATAGTGCTCTCCGCGAGTCGATATCCCTTGGAGTTGATGAAGCAGTCCATCTCTGCGATCGGGCCTTTGCCGGTGCCGATACTCTGGCAACAGCCTATACTCTGGCCCGGGGAATAGCGAAGATAGAAGATTATGATATTATTCTCTGCGGGAAGCAGGCTATAGATGGAGATACCGCCCAGGTCGGACCCGGTATAGCGGTCCAGTTAAATATACCCCAGATCACCTATGTGAAAAAGATCGAAGAGATTGGTGACGGAGTGATCCGGGTCCAGAGGATGACTGAGGAAGGATATGAGATTATTGAAGGCGACCTTCCTATTCTGCTGACGGTGGTCAAGGAGATTAATGAACCACGCCTGCCTTCCTTGAGAGGAAAGATGAAAGCGAAAAAGGCGGAAATTATTACCTGGACTTCCTCCGATATCGGGACAGAAGAAGAGTTGATCGGTTTGGACGGTTCCCCCACCCAGGTAGTCCAGATCTTCTCGCCTCCCGCTCGGGAAGGAGGAGAAATCTTCCAGGGTGAACCTCCCGAGATGGCGGATCAGCTGGTCGAGGCGCTGGAGAGACAGAAAATAATTTAAAAGATTTAAAAGACGAACTTCGAACTTCGAACATCCAACGTCGAACCAGCCGTCGCTAGAGCTATGGCAGGCAAGGCGTCGAACGAAAAGCTTCGACTTGTCCACCGTAGCTCGAAGAGCGAAGGCGAAAGGGGCGGCAGGCAATAGGCAGGAGAGCAGGCATTGGTGATGGGATGTCGAATATTTTAGTTTGTATGATTAATAAAATTTTTTCGGAGAAAAAATTTTAATGCCAATTCAAGTTATATCTGAGAAATGTGTCGGTTGTTCTATCTGTGTCAAATCGTGCCCCTACGGCGCGATTGAGATGGTGGAGAAGCTGGCGGTTATCGACCATGATGCCTGTACGCTCTGCGGGGCCTGTATCGAACCGTGTAAATTCGGAGCGATTGTCCTGAGGCGTGAACATTACGGAACCGATGATCTCGCGTCCTATCAGGGGGTATGGGTCTTTGCCGAACAGAAGAAGGGGAAGATCCAATCCGTTACCTATGAACTTTTAGGGGAGGGACGGAAGTTAGCCGATCAGAGAGAGGTTGAATTGGCGGCGGTTCTGATCGGGAACGATCTCGAAAATGAAGCCAATGATCTTTTTACCCGTGGAGCGGATAAGGTCTATCTGGCGGAATCCGAGAATCTGGCTAATTTTCTCGATGAACCCTACTCCCGGATCCTTGCTCGGTTAATCAGAGAGCATAAACCGGAGATAGTCCTGACCGGCGCCACCGCGATCGGGCGTTCTCTGATTCCCCGGGTCGCGGCTGAGATCAAGACCGGATTGACCGCGGACTGTACCGAACTTGCCATCGATGAGGAGCGGGGATTGCTTCTCCAGACCCGTCCGGCCTTTGGCGGTAATATTATGGCCACAATTATCTGCGAAGACTACCGTCCCCAGATGGCTACAGTGCGCCATAAGGTAATGAAGGAAGCCATTGTTGATCCGGATGGTTCGGGAGAGATTATCCGGGTGAAGGTTGCGCCTGATGAGCTTATCTCCCGTACCAGGTTCCTGGAGTCAGTGGAAGAATTGGAGTACGCGATTAATATTACCGAAGCCGATATTATTGTTTCGGGTGGAAGAGGGATGAAAGGTCCCGAGAATTACGCGATTCTCCAGGAATTGGCCGGTCTTCTCGATGGAGCGGTAGGGGCCAGCCGCGCCGCGGTGGATGCTGACTGGATCCCCTATTCCCACCAGGTAGGTCAGACCGGAAAAACCGTCCAGCCCAAGGTATATATCGCCTGCGGAATATCCGGAGCTATCCAGCACCTGGTCGGCATGCAGTCCTCCGAGATAATTATCGCGATCAATAAAGACCCCGATGCCCCGATCTTCAGCGTAGCCACCTACGGAATGGTCGGCAACCTCTTCGAAATCGTCCCCGCCCTGATCAAAAGACTGAAATCCCGCAATAAATAACCGTTGACTTCTGCCGGATAGTCGGATAATTTATTCCCCATTTTTAATTAGAGATTGGGCGCTTCCCCAAAAGCCAGGCGAAAGCGAACAACTTTAAACTTTAAACTTTTAACTTAAGGCACTTAAGGCACTTCTTCTATGTATATCTTAGGAATATCAGCATTTTACCATGACGCCGCCGCCGCCCTGATCAAGGACGGCGAGATAATCGCGGCCGCTCAAGAAGAGAGGTTCAGTCGGGTGAAGCATGATCTTGCTTTTCCGAAACTGTCGATAGAATACTGCTTGAAAGAAGCCGGAATTACCATGGACGACGTTGAGTACGTCGGATTCTATGATAAACCGTTTCTGAAATTTGAGCGGATCTTGGAGACTTACCTCTCTTACGCTCCCCGAGGTATTCTTTCTTTCCTTCAGGCGATGCCGGTCTGGCTCAAACAGAAGCTTCATATCCGTGAGACTTTAACCAAAGAACTTGGTTTTAACGGGGAGATTATCTTCCCGGAGCATCATGAATCCCATGCCGCGTCCGCCTTCTTCCCTTCTCCATTTAAGGAAGCCGCTTTCCTCACCGTTGATGGGGTAGGGGAGTGGACAACTACCAGTTTTGGCACCGGCAAGGATAACCGGGTGGAGCTACTCTCCAGTCTCCGGTTTCCCCATTCCCTGGGATTGCTCTACGCGGCGTTCACCTATTACTGTGGATTTAAAGTAAATTCCGGAGAATACAAACTGATGGGTTTAGCTCCTTACGGCGAGCCGAAATATGTTGACCTGATCAAGGATAATCTGATCGATATCAAGGAAGATGGTTCCTACCGTCTCAATACGGATTATTTCGATTATCCGGTCGGTTTGAAGATGTTGGGTGGTAAATTCAGCCGTCTCTTCGGTGCCCCTCCCCAACGCCCGGAAGCTACCATGACCCAGTTTTACATGGACTGCGCCCGATCGGTCCAGGATGTTACCGAAGAAGTCCTCCTGAAAATGGCCAACCATATCCATCAGGAGACCGGGATGGATAATCTCTGTATGGCCGGAGGAGTAGCCCTGAACTGTGTAGCCAATGGTCGGATTCTCCGGGAAGGACCATTCAAGGATATCTGGATTCAGCCGGCGGCCAGTGACGCGGGTGGCGCTCTGGGGGTGGCCTTGTTTGTCTGGTATCAGTACCTGAATAATCCTCGGAGTGTTACTCCGGGTAAGGATTCCCAGAAGGGTTCTTATCTGGGGCCGGCCTACTCCAATGAAGAGATCGAGAAGTATCTTAAAGATATTAAAGCCGACTATAAATATGTCCCGGATCAGGATCTCTCCGAAAAAGTTGCCGATCTTATCATTGAACAGAATGTGATCGGATGGTACCGGGGAAGGATGGAGTTTGGTCCCCGCGCTCTCGGTGCCCGGAGCATTATCGGAGATGCCCGTTCCTCCGAGATGCAGTCGATTATGAATTTGAAGATCAAGTTCCGGGAATCATTCCGTCCCTTTGCCCCGGCCGTCCTGCGGGAGCGGGTAGCCGATTATTTCGAGACCGATTATGCCAGTCCGTATATGCTCCTGGTGACGGATGTTCTGGAGAAGAGACACAAACCGATGGCTACCGGTGAAAAACTTGCCGGACTGCTGGAAGAGCAGAAAGAAATTCTTAAGAAAGAGGTGAAGGAATTAAGAGAAGTCAACCGGCATGATGAAGCGAAAAAAGTGGAGAAGATGCTGGAGAATGATGATTATCTCCGCTTTCGGACGATTATCCACCAGGACCGCTCGGATGTCCCGGCCATCACCCATGTGAACTATTCCGCCCGGCTCCAGACCGTAATTCGGGAGGATAACCCATTCTATTACGATATAATTAAGAAGTTTGACGAGAAGACCGGTTGTCCGATTATCGTCAATACTTCATTTAATGTTCGGGGCGAGCCGATTGTCTGCACCCCTGATGAGGCCTTCCGCTGCTTCATGCGCACCAAGATGGATTATCTGGTGCTGGGGAATTACATCCTCGATAAGAAGAAACAGAAGGAATGGCAAGAAGAGTTTGATTGGATGAAGGAGTTTACCCTTGATTGATTACGATTTTACAACTGAGAAGAAAGAGATCCGGATGTTCTCCCGGATGGTTCCCATTGTTTTGATAATCTGGGGGACCGTATTCGGATTTTCCCATAGCTGGGCCGGCTGCTCTGAATGGATACTCTATGGCATCGCTCT
>Ga0222695_1000432_pt1 | contig 23192 bp, 40 predicted proteins | sample AntAcemetage1398_FD_179834 | JGI IMG/M metagenome (GOLD analysis project Ga0222695, IMG submission 179834) | Saline water microbial communities from Ace Lake, Antarctica - #1398 | ecosystem: Environmental > Aquatic > Non-marine Saline and Alkaline > Saline | place: Antarctica: Ace Lake...
CCGCGCAACCTCGAGCCTTTTTTTCCCCAGGAAGGACCCAAGATATAAAAATAAATTTATTCACTTGGCGGTCCACGCCTGCAAACCGGAGACCTTCATGGTTCTATAATCTTAACATCGTCAAATAACTCATCTGATTCATTGCCCTGTTCATCCACCACAACACAGCCTATTTGATACAGCCCTTCATCCTCTGTTACGATAGCTGGGAAATCGCCGTGTTGCTCACCTGATATGTCGAACACATAGGGACCTGAATAGAGATCGAGTGTGTCATAGGTATAGAAATTACAGACAGCGTGATCTATGTCCCCGTCTGCATCATGATATATTATAGTCATGTGCCATATATCCCCGATTCTCCATATCTTAGGGCCTACATGCTGAAAGTAATCGTCATAGACAGTTATTGATTCTAATACTGGTGGGCTGGTATTGATGGGCATTGGGTCAGGGCTACCACCACCACTACCGCCTCCACCACAACCGACAATTAAAAGCATAATAATAATTAGCGTTTTCATTTCTTTTTCTTGCCCCCCTTCTTTCCCGCCCTCAAATTGTTCAACGCTTTCTGAAAGGCGCTTCGTTGATTTGTAGCGCGTATCTGGACAGTGTTAAGTGAATTAAATTGTTTTTTTAACCCTTCAATTTGATCCTTGGTGAATTCAATCGTGTGGTCAAGTTTCTCGATCTGAATAATTAATGATTGTTCCTGAGTCAATGTAGCATCCCCCGCAAACGATACTGATACGAAACAAAAACAAACCGCTACAGTTAGAATTTTAATAATGTTTTTCATTTCTTGCCTCCTTTTGTTTAAATTGGTTTATAATCTTCCCATTGGCGGATATGTATCTTTTATTGTTGACATATCACCCTTAAATGCCACTATTATTTTCTGCTCTCGTTTTGGGAATTTGCGATAATCAAGCGTTCTCTTGGCTTGTGCCAATCTTGTAAATTCAGCCTCTAAATAAATGATCTTGTTTAATATTGACAATCCAACTTCTTTTAGAAAGACTTCAGTTTCGGCTTCATGACAATGATATGCCCCATTTTTATCCCTACTATCTCCAGTCATAACAACAAAAAAACGATTATCATTTAAATGTTCTATTGCTTTTTTATAGCCGGTAAATAAGGCATTTTTGAAATCGCTATAAGAATCTAAATGATTAATTTCACCAACTGGGGGCATTCCGTCATAATCGAGGTATTTTTCAACTCTGTAGTAGGGCGGGCAGGTAAACACTAAATCGAACATTCCGTCTGGATCATATATTAATGAATCTGATTTTATCCATTTTGCATTACCGACAAGATCATTGCATAACTTATTATTACAATCACATTGATTTTGCCTTATCTCGCTTGCAATATATTCATAACCATATGACCCCGCAATATAGCCAAATTGAACCCCGCCACCAAAAGGATTATATATCCTCTTGCCGTCTGTTGGCATAAAAAATCTTAATATACACTCACAGGCTACCGGATCAAGCACGGACGCATTGAGGTTTAATGATTTCTTTGAGTCAGTTTTTACTTTCCCATTTTCAATTGTCCGTTTTGTTAGCACTATATTAGAAAAGCCATTTTTGCCTTGCCAACACCCCTCGCGTGATGCGAGCCTTGGATTAGGAATGTTATGTTTTTCGCCAGACGCTTCAATTTTTTCATTCCATTCCTTTTTCATTTTTAGCCAATCGCCTTTAGTCGAGGTCCAAGTATTGGTCATTGTGGCGTGCGCAAGTCTTTTCATCCTAACCTGGTCTAATGTTCCATAAACCATATAATGAAAACCGCTTAGAATTAAATATGTCTTAAATCCAATGGCTTCAAAGACCTTTGGATTTTCAAGATCATGTTTTGTGCTTACTGTCATAATCATTGGATAGCCATATGTGTTTTGTTCGATGATTTTACTTACCATTTGGCTATAAATTTCTTTATTTTTCATGTCTAACAGCATGGCTGATTGCAGTAAGCAAAACTCTTGCGCTTCATGATTAACCTGAAAAGTAAAAAAACCACTAAACTTACCATTTATCTTTAATATAATTGCAGAATGTATCTGCATGTTTTTTCTTGCTGCTCTATAGGCAACCTTGTCTTCTATTGCTAATTTTGCAACTGCATCTTCATAACCAGAACCAATCACACTTTTAACGTATTCAAATTCGATTTTATCATCAAAAAGAGATTGTTGCTTGTCTGTAAGATCGCCATATTCAGATTCAAAAATATCACCCTTTTTTTTAGACATCTTAAAACCTCCTTTTGTTTCGTGAATTTTATTTCATGTTCGTCCAACACCCGTGTTCCGAAAATGTATCCCCCCCAAACGGCGCATCCCGGATTTCATCACGAAAACAATCGTGCTTGTATTCAAACTTGTCACATGATCCGCAATTCATCTTGAAGCCGCCTGGAACTTTAGCCAAGCAATCCTGATAATGCTTACAATGCAAAGAAGCTTCCCCCCGGTCATGCTTAATATACGCCGACTTGAATTTATGAGCATTTTCTCGATTGTGCCGCCGGCTGCATATCACACAAGCCTTTGTCGCCTTGAACCTGAGCGTTTTCCCAGTGCCTTCATACTCGCACCCGTGCTTGCACCTCTGCCCCAGGTAGTGCCTTTCATCAAGCTCGACATTACCGCCCTTCCGTTGCAAACAGCCACAACTCTTCGTTCTTTCACCGTTTCGGAGTGTTCGCTCGACTTCTGCTTCGCAGTATGGACAATAAAAAAGACCGATGCTTTCTCGAATCCGTGTTGTCTGCTTTATGACTCTGATTAGTTTCATGTGTCCTTTCCTATTAGTTGATGCCCGAAGTGCTCATATACGCTGAATTAGGCCGCTTAAATTGGATATTTAACGCCAGCGCTCAGCCAAATAATTAATAATAGTCTCAACTGCCTCATCATAACCACGACACACCGCCGAAAAATATCCCTGCAACTCCAATCTCTCCAGCCACCACATTTGCGCATCCGAAACTTTGCCGCCCTTTTTGCGCTTCAGCTCAACATACAATCCGTGATAGCCACCCCGGGCCACCGGCAAAAACAAATCAGGATAACCCTTGCGCATCCCGCTATTTTTGGCTTTTTTAGCCTGGCCGATAGTCAGTCGCACACCATTCAATGAGGCATTGAGCAGTTCGAGTTCTGGATAGTGCTTGGCTTCAATATTCGCCCAAAGGAAGATGCTGCGTTGTATCTCGGCTTCTTTCGGCTGTGGTGGTCGCATGATTTTCATTTCCTAACCTTTTCCAGATTAATCCGCGCCCGACACCACGGACAAAATTTCCAAGAATCTTTTATATCGCTAAAAATAGTAGCCGCCCACCGCTCCCAGCCCTGACACCGCATTATAGAATCACACACCACGCTCTCGGGACTCATACTGTCTTTTATAAACCCTAGCATTTTAAATGCTTTTTCTGCTCTGACTTTAGCTCCTGGGCGATATGGCGCGTCAAGTGGATCGCAAATTGGGGTTTTGCCTTTATCTTTTTTCATTTATTCACCCCTTGTCATTCAAATCAATTTCCTTTGTTTTTTTCTTCGTCATAATCATTCTCCTTTCATTTCGCACCCGGTTTCTTGTTGACTAATTCAACGCACCCTCGCTCCGCATTGTAATTGAAATTATATTGATCCCAGCTTGGATGTAGCTCAAACAACAACTTCCAAAATGCGGCTCTTGCATCACTCAGAGCGCTAGCAAAATAATCAAGGCCCAACTCCGCTTGCCGTCTCCTCTCCACATGCACAGCGAGGAGCTTTTTTTCCACATCAGTCACAAAAAATTCTTGTCCAGACAAATCAACTTCCTGTTTTTCTTTCTTTTTCTTTGCCTTTGTCATGTTATTCTCCTTTCGTTTTAACAGGTTCAAAAAACGCTTTCTTACTTTTAATTAACTCCTCGACGCCTTCCATACCTAAAATCTGTTTTGAATTTGCAATCATCATGAAAAACTGACTACACTTCGTCGCTACTCGATACTGCCCTTCCCGAACCTCAATGTATTTTTCCAGCTCCTTCGCCCGTGCCTGATAGACATCAAGCTGGTTTGTTAGTTCGGTGATCTCAATATTTTTTAACGGCACGTTCCAAAAGGCACAATAAATGCCATTAACGAAAAACACAGTCAAAACCGCCGAACATAAAAGCAGAGCGATCAACCACGCTTTTGTTCTGATCATTTCTTTGATAATTATTTCATCCATTATATTGCCCTCCGGTTCTTTCCCGACCTGCGTCCATCAAGAAAAATGCATTGCCGGCGTTCTGCTTTTCGTCTGTCATTTCGATTGTCAGGGTTTCTCTGATCTATAGATGGCATAACCCTACCACCACCCCGTCTTTCTTTTTCACGCCTGTCGCCCATTTTCAACACCTCCTTTTCTTCAAGTCCTTCCATTTTGGTTTCCGTTTTGATAATTTATTAAGTTTTAAAAAAAGTGTCTCATTTGATACACTTCCATTAACAACCATTAAAAAATTTTAATGGATTGAAAAATTTCTCAATAATTTCAATTTACTATCTATCACTACCATCACTACTATATATATATTACATACACGAAAGTAATATATATATATATATAGGGGCGGGGGTGCTGTGATGGCTTTAAAACCCTGCTGATTTATGGTAATAATTGATGGTTTTGATGGTTTTGATGGTTTTTTTATACCATCAAAACCATCAATAACCATCAAAACCATCAGTTTTGAAATACAAAAAAGGTTAAATCTCTTCAAATTCGTCATTTGTAAATACCCTATCTGTGTCCCAATCAAGTTCAATTTTTACTGCTTTTTCAAACAAAACACGACAAAATTCCAGGTTTGGAAACTCATAATGCCACTTTTGGAGGTAATTTTCAGCTCCATGGTCAGTAGTTTGTAGTAATTTTCGGATAATATGAGGACAAAGTTTCTTAATTTCCTTGCCAAACACCTTATCGATCTTCCGATGTCGCACTCCAATAGCATCGCAAAAGTCCACATATTGTTTATAAAGGACATCTGTTTGGATCAATTCGCCCCACTCAAAGTCACTTCCTTGAAGTCGGCCGGACCTTAATTTCTCGAACCAAAACTTTTGAATTGGTGCCATTGATTCCACTTGCTGATCGAATCCAGCGGACGTTTTTATAACCTGAGAAACATTTACTTTTGATGTGTCGTACTCCAAAAGATCATAAAGCATGGCCTCATAACCACCGCTTTTTAGCTGTTTTAAAATAGCCTTGAAGTATGGTTGATCTTGTTGTTTTTCCTCAGATACATCAAGGACCATAAATCGACGTTCCATAATTCCACTGGGTACCACCCATTCATTATTACTGGCCATGGCGATATTCATGTGGTTTGCTAAAGTAATTGCATCCTTGCCCTTCCGTTCGATTGTGAGAATATCTTCCGTCACCATGCCCTTTATTACGCCCTCAGAGGATCTATCACCGGCCCAAAACCCTTCATCAACAAATAAGAAAAGAACGTCCTGCAGGTGGCCGTTAAAGCGCGACGTTAGATGCTGCTGATTATTAATTTGGAGGTAGTGGTTACCAAATATTTTACCAAAATTAGACAAGAATACTCCCTTGCCGACTCCCTGGTTCCCCCGAAGAACAAGGGCAGTTTTCGGACGTTTTCCGCCCGGGTCCTGACAGATCCGCGCCATCCAGGTTAGGATCCAATCATTGATATATTGTTTATTGTTTGCAATAATACTGAAAATATGCTCTCTGAAAAGTGACCAATCACCTTGCTTGGGCTCAATCGCAAGGCCGCGCCAAAGATTATAACACCCATTGACGTTCTTTCCGGGTGCGAAAACTATCCGGTCATATTCGCGCCGATCCTGTGATTTTATCCAATCGGTAACAATTCCGATTTCTTTGCGCTGCCCTTTTTCTCCGGCGTTTGGGTTCGGGATCCGTTTGTTCGAATATCTCATGTGAAAATCAGCAACGGCAGAAAACGTAATCATTGGCCGGTTAAAAATCGGGTCAATTTCTTCATTGAGAATCAGGCATTTTCCGGAGTGCATAATAACCGCATGGCGTTTATTCAAATAGTCAATGTGATCTTCGTATAATTTACCCTGGGTGTTGATGATTTCTAAAAGATCGGTTTTAGTATTTCCGGCATCAAGCCAGTCGGACACATCACCCCCGGGAGATAAATTTGGAAGATTAATAATTTGAATTGATTTTGCAGTTCCGTGGAGTTTTTGGGCTACGAGTTTGGCGTGCTGTTTGCCCGGATCGTCATTGTCGGGGAAAATACGAACAACCTTATCCTTAAAATATGGTGTTAGGCTGTCGTTCCACACACCGGCCCCCATGGGATTGCAAGTTGCCGTTAGACCGACCTGAGCTAACCGATCAGCGTCTTTTTCGCCCTCTACTATATATAAGGTGTCAGATTCAACAACGGCTTTCAAATTGTACGGGATAATTTTAATTCCCTTGAGGTTCCAAAGATACCCACCTTTTTTTGTAGGAGCAGGGCGTCTTTGCCGAAAATCCTTTGGTTCATATCGGCACGTTTCACAAATTACCTTACCGTCAAGATCAATATATTGATAAACTTTTGCGGGCGGTCCCAGTGGTTTCTTTTTCTTTGGCTTTGATTTCTTTTTAGTTTTCTTCGGCTTGACGCTGGCCGGATCGATCCCTAAAAATTCGGCAAAGTATTGAAGAGATCCTTTGAAATCGGTTCCGTGTTTCTTTTGGTGAAATGAAAATAAATCCCCGGTTTCTCCGCAGGCGTGACATTTCCAGGCACCTTCTTGGAAAAAATTAATATTCATTGAAGGATCTGTATCATCATGGAATGGACAGAGACAAATCACCCACCCGGATGAGTTCATTTTTCCAAGCTCACCGATTTCTTGTTCATAATACCGACGATAATCGGCGTATGCCATGGATTCTAAGATAATTTCTTTCAATCCGGTCATATTTTAAATATCCTAATTATTTCAATAGTTTAAGCAATTTAAACCGACGCTCTCATTTAGCTGAGGATCGACGATCTCGGGGACACTAAGGGGTAAGTATGCACCGATCCTTTTTTCTTAACTTTCGTTAACTGCACGCTTTCGCATGGGCGAATCTACCAAAGCGCGTAACAGGATGCCACGCGCACCGACAATGTCTCGATTTGCTCTTGACCCATCCAATAGTTTAATCCATTCAGCAGAACCAATGTTCTTAATTTCCCCTGTCTGAGGATGTGTTTTGCTGGTATATGCTTCACAACAATCAACAACTAATTTTCCGGTTTGAAATGCTTTCCACTTTAAAAATTGTTTGAATTTATAATGCGAAAAGGTAAGCATTGACCGGACACTTTTTTTGCGAATCTTGCGACCTGCTTTATTAGACATTTGTTTTGTCTCAAAAGTAGGAAGTAAAATCACATCAAAGTTATCGGTTAAGAATTTAGCTGTTTTGTGATGAATCTCTGTTATTAAATTTTTGATTTTAGCGCGCATTTTACGTGATGCCTTTGTAAGAGACCTGCGCTTTTGTTTATTCTTAGTTAAATCTCTTTTTGAAATAAGATTATCTAAGTGAGAACATAAACGCTGAATACGACTGAAATCGCCTTTGCCAAGATGCCCGCTATGCTCTAAAGAATAAAAAGTGATAAATGACCTAATTCCTGGGTCAAGAGAAACTATTCTGGTTTGGCTCTCACCTATGATTAGTTTTTCTAAATAAGGAACGGCCATCCACCATTTTTCATAACGCCAAATTAAGCGGGAATCTTTAGGATTATCAGGCAGGCTTTCTTGAAAATATAAACCTTTGCCTGATATTGTTGGGTAAACACCCTTGGAGCTTAACGCTGTTTTCGGGATGAAACAACTTTGTTCTGGGTTTTTTCTTGTTCTGAAGGAAGGGTTGCCCTTGGCTTTCCAGAAAGCATTGCAGGCTTCTTTAATAGCAATGCCTTTGATTTGGAAAGGTATGGGTTTACACCAATCTGGAAGTTGTTTTAACATATCTTTTTTAATATCCATCCATGTTGGCGTCCATCCAATACAAGATCGAATATAATCAAAAGTTTGATTAAACACATATCGACTACAATCAGTCCAGCTTTTGAATAACTGTTTTTGCTTCTTTGTTGGTGAAATCCTTAGCAATTTTGTTTTTATAACTTCTAAGTCCGTGCATTCTACATGAGAAGACATGCAAAATTGTAAGGAGGTCTTGGGTAAGTTCTTGTTCGGGTGAAAGATCAGTTTTGTTGAGAACCATGATTTGTCCACCGCTGTTTTCAACAATCCATCTAATGAGATCAAATCCGAATCTGCATAATCTGTCTTTGTGGGCAGATATAAGTTTGAGCTTAGCTCCTTCGCTTGCTCGCTGAAGAATGGATAATAAGCCTTTTCTTTTAAAGTTAATTCCAGATCCAATGTCTTTGACAATCTCGCATTCAGGAAATCGTTTAAGCATATAGTCAACTTGTCTTTGGAGGTCATCTTTTTGCTTATAACTGGAGACTCTGCAATAACAGATGGTTTGCGCCGCTCTTTGTGTTCCAAGGTAGCCATCGACATCATATCGTCTTTGGTTTGACAAGGTTCTAATATGTTCAATTTTGCCTTCATTTGCCCACCGTCTTAACGTGTTTGGATGAATACCTAACTTTTTTGCTGCGTCTTTTGTTGAAAAATAATTCATTTTATTACCTTTGTCAAGAATGTTTAACAAAATATAACAATTTAATTACTATTTGTCAACCCTTTATTTTCTTGCTGTATTATAAAAGTATATTCACCACAACCACAGGCACAAAGTTGATCACTTTTTACTCTTTTTTGCATATCACTCCTCATATAGATTCAACATTTTTTTGATACCATTTTTCTAAAATGAGATAAGTCAACTTCTCGCTGAAAGTTCTGTCGGGAGCATTCCAAACATGAACACCATATCTTATAGACCAGCTTACTAATGTTCTAAAAACGGCTTTCGGTAACATTTGACTATGCTCCGGTGGATTCTTAAAAATATCGCCCAGGCCTGCCTCGATCACAAGGGCTGCATATTCAAATTTAGAAAGACGTTCAAACTCTCTTTCGAAACGCTCTCGGCCCTGGCCGGCGGACCCGAATAAATCTTGGAGGGATTTTCTTTCGCATGTAATCCGGTCCTCATACCCCTCAATGGAATAATCCCCGGTTTGGAGCCCCTTGTAGATAATTTCCGGCCTCGGTTTGATGCTTGAAAATGTGTAGGCCGCTTGCTCTCTCGTGTCACAAACGATCCTAAATGTCGGCAAAATCATCCTCCTCAATCCCTGATTCTTTAACCACCCCATTTTCAATTATAATAGTAGCCTTCCCGTCAGTACCATCACTTACAACCTCAACGAAAACGTGAATCCCGGCATCCTCGGCCATTTTACCGATTAACTTTAAATTATTTTCGTCAAGGAGTGAGCCCTCGCGGATCAGGATGTTTTTTAAATTCGGTCTCGCTGCTATCGCAATGGCAAATGACACCCGGAGAAGTTCCTCAGAGGACAGTTGTTTTTCATTGAAGGGCAGATCGTTGTAAAGAACATCGTTTTCATTGAAAGATAAGCCGTCAACCGGGAAGTCGATTTTGGAAAGTTGGGACTGTTTATCGTCCTCAATTTTTTGGAGCTTTGAGGTTAACATTTGGTATGCGTATTTCTTCTGTTCAAGTTTTTCAGTCTCTTTATCGAACTTGACGTTTGAATCAATCTTAGTATTGGTTTCTTCGACCTTGGCAATTTGATCCTTGATTTCCTGTTCGTCTGTATCTTTAAGGTTATTAATTTCATCTTCCAGTGCAGATTTTTTTAATATATAATTATTAAGCAAATCTTTTGATATTTGAAGTTTTTCTTGAAGTTGTTTAATTCCTTTTTCACTATCTAAAATAACTTTTTCTCCGGTACGAATATCAACATTAAGATCCTTTAAGTTTTTCTTTTTATCACCATTCGCCCTGTTCACCGCTTGCCGTTTTCCCAACTTTTCCAGCAACGCAGTTACAGAAACCTTTTCCTCCGGCACATCAGGATAGTAAGCCTCAAACCCCTTAATACTTCCCTCGATCTGTTTGACCTCTCGGCCCACCAAAGTCCGATCATCATAAAACTCTTTACGCCTGGCATCCAGTTTCGAAAAGTCCAGTCCGGTAATCCGCTTCAGGGTTTCAACGCGCTCCGCAGGGCTCATGCGTACAAATTCGACAGGATCAAGTGGTTCGCCAAATATTTCCTTCAGCATCCCTTCAGGTGATTTATATGCCCTGCCGTTCTTATCCTGGACCTTGACGTACCAATTTCCAGCCGCCGTAATAGTCCGGGTTATGATCATGTCGTCAAAGGCATCCCATTCATCCTTTTGAATCTCCCCGGTGATTGTAGCCTTTTTAGTTCCCTTACGGACCGGCTCCGGGATCTTGGTTGTTTTGCCTTGAAGTAATACAGATATCGAGTCCAACAAAGAAGACTTTCCCTGCTCGTTCATACCTCCGACAATGGTAAGATTTCCAGTGGGTTCGATTTCGACCGCCTGAATTCTTTTAAAATTTTGAACATTTAATTTAATTAGTTTTGCCATTTATCAATTTCTCCTTCAAAAATGTTTTCCGGTGCAACACCATTTCGGTGTCAATCGCCTTTTCAATCGCTGAAAATTCACCAACGGTAATGCAAATTGATTGCGCCCGGGATATAGCTGTATAAATAAAATTACGGGATACAAAAAAATTAAAAGCTGAGTGAACGGGAATAATAACAACCGGAAATTCTGAACCTTGCGCTCGATGCACGGTTAGGCAATACCCAAGCAGTAAATTATTATTTCGTAATGGAACAACAACTGTTCTATTTGGATTGTAAAATTCGACAACAATCTGTTTTTTCTTCAAACGAATGTCAATAATGGTTCCCATATCGCCGTTGACAACCAGCTCCTCGCCGCCGACCGGTGTCTTAATCTTCTCATTCTTGGTCTGAATTACCTTGTCGTTGACGCGAAAAATAGTTCCTTCAAGTTTTGGCGCCGGGTTAAGTTCCGCCTGTAAAACCTTGTTCAATCCTTTGCATGACAAAACCGTCCGGGTATTCGTTGGAGAAAGAACCTGGACTTGCCAGATTGGGTCAAAATTTCTATCTACCATTCGGCCAGTCACAATCTGCCTGATAACTTCTCGGATTCGTTCGGGAGACCGGACTTCAACGTGGCGCAGGTTCAACCCGTTGTCGGGATCTAATCTCTCCGAGGGTTTATAGTATTTTCCGTCCTTGATTCTATGGCAGGCTTTGACAATATCGCCTGAATTCCTTTGAATCTCTGTAAGTTCGGTACAGGGTATCCGACCGGAAGCTATTAAATCTCTAAGAATTGCGCCGGCACCAATGGAAGGTAGCTGGTAATGATCGCCCACAAGAAGCAACCGGGTTTTTTCAACGTCAACGGCTTTCATCACGCTGGCCATTAATGAATTGGTGATCATCGAACACTCGTCAAGTACCAATAAGTCTTCATCGAGTTTATTCTCTTCATTTCTACCAAAAACGAAATTGCCATTGTTACCCATTCGTGGTTCCAAAAGCCTATGAATCGTTGTTGCTTCTTTTCCCGTTGCCGCTGTCATTTGTTTTGCAGCCTTGCCGGTGCTTGCAGCTTGCGATGTTCTCATATTGTTAGATTCTGTCCATTCAAGAATTTTCTTTAATAGCCATGTTTTCCCTGTCCCCGGAGCCCCAGTAAGAACCGAAACTCTTGAATTTTTTACCATTTCAAAAGCTATTGCTTGTTTTTCATTAGGCATTGTTTGAAAACCTTTTTGATTGTTCTTTTAAAAATTCTGAAACGGTTTGTCTTAGATTTTCGCTTAAATCGTCTATCATTTTTTGGGGTATGCCTTTTAAAAAACCAGCGATAGAATTCAAATTAGAAAGCATGATTGTTTGGTTGTGTTCATCGTCTTCGTTTTCTTCAAAAATCAAAACAATGTCTTCAGCAGAAAGACTGATATCAATTTCCGTCTGATACTCTATCCATTTTTTTATTATCATTTATTTACCTTATTGTTCGGATGTTAGAGGCATTATTCTAAACTCCCACCAATACTTTTCAACGGCAATCCAATTTGACGCTCCTCAACCGATACCGTATATTTCTCAGACTTCACCTTCGGTTCCGGGAAAAATTCTAAGCTCGGTGAAATAGCAATTTTTTCAGAATTGCCTTTGAGCTTGACGTTGATTGTAAGATTAAGATCATACCCGCTTTTTTCATAGGCCGTTGCAATGGCCATGCGGTAATTATGGATTATGGTTTTGAGTTCGATTGGTATTTGTTCGATTGTTTTATTGATGTTCATGGTTTATTGGCCTCCTGTCTGCTTTGAAGCATACCTTCAAGCAAAATTAAGTAATTAATTGCATCACCTATTTTTTCGTCAATGATTTCTGTAGTCAATTTTGCGGGTTCCCAATCAACCCATTCAACCAAATCCAAAACAGATACCATATGTTTCATCCACATGCCGATCAGCGCACGCTCAGGGCTTATATCCAAAATACGACCAGCGATATTAAAATTATGATACCGATCTGCATTAGTCGCATATTCTTTGGCTTTGTTAATCAATATTGATTTAATTTTTCCAGTTCGTTCATTGACAATTTTATCAAACATCAAACCATCTCCTTTATTTTTCCCGCCACATAAGTTTCATTTTGGTCAACTTCCCACAAGGCAAGATATTCCCCGCCGGAGGCGTCAACGATTGCTTCAAGTGCCAAAAGTTCATCAATCCCTAATTCAATCCGCTTCAAGTCTTCAATGCTTGTTAAATCCTTAACATCCTGTGTTAATCTTTTTTGACTGATCCAGGTATTCCCTTTGCTGTGTAAGTCCTGATCCATGGCATATTCAATTGCTGATTTAATTCTAAACATCGAATCAGGCGGGATATCCAGCCGTTGCATACCCAACCTATCGGCAATCAGAAAACCGGAACCATGAAATTGAGTAATCACATACGGGTTTTTCTTTAAAATCTCAGCCGCATTACTCCCGAATTTTTCAATCATCTCGTATGGCAAGGATTTTCTAAGGCCCGGAATGTCAAGAACCTTCATTAGATCGACCAGGATTGATTCAAGTTCTTCGTGATCGATTAATATTTGTTGAATTTCTTTGGCTTTGGTTTCCGTGATACCTCGGATTTCAGCGGCCACTATTTCCGGATCTTCTCTCAAGACGGTAAGAGTTTCATCACCGTAGATTTCAACAAGTTGTTGAGCGATTGCGGGTCCAACCCAACGACAAGTACGAACCAAATATTTGTAAATTCCGATTGTATCTTTGGGTTTTACCTCAGAATAGTTTTGAAATTTAAACTGTTTGCCAAAATCCGGATGAATACTCCATTCGCCGGATAGTTTATAAGACATGCCCTCTTGTGGGTTGATCATTGATCCAAGAATACCAAAATCACCTTTGAATCCCAGGGTGTCACCGGAGGCCACGGCCATACCAATTATAAATCCAGAATCATTTTGAAACCGGATGTTTTTTAAAGTTGCGGTTATGGTTTCTTTGGCCATTACGCTCCCATTAAAACAGTAGCAATCACAGTCCAGAAAACTAACCAAAGCATGAAAGCGACATCTAAAATAAAGTCAATCATTGGTCAGTCCTCTATGTGTTCAATAATGCTTTTTTTATGGTTAAATGTTGTTCCTTTACCCATAGCATCTGGATATAAACTTCCTAACGCATCCCATAATTTTTCATGGGCATGTTTACACAATTTCGAGGCCTCTAAAAATGCAACCTGGGAAATATCGCTTTGAGTTACAAAATGTTTCATATAGCCCTTTTCTTCTTCTGATAATTCAATTATTTTTAATTTCAAATTTCCTCCTTTGCCCCGCAGGGTTTTAAATCAACATACTCTCAATTTCATTTTCCAAATATTTACAAAAATACAAAACATTTGAATCTTCAGTTAAATGAACAATCATCCGTCGATATCCCGTAGCTTCCGGGTAATAACCTTCGGTAATAATAATGTATTGGTATAGGCTCAACTGGAGGGCATATTGATTCAGATTCGCATCTTCAAGGTGATCGATCGGTGGTAAACATTCCTGGAACGGATTGTTCAATGTCAATCCTTCGTTGGTTTTCCAATCCAGTATTATTAATCGCCCCGCAGGGTCCAACAACGGTAAATCAATTGTTCCGGCCAGTCCCAGGCCTGGGGAGAATATAATCTTCTCGGGCTTAAGTGGCCTGAAACCTTTCTCCTTCAACTTGTCGCAAGCCTTTAATAACTGGACCGTCAATCGTCCTACCCGATCATCCTTGATGGAATAAGGCGGTACTTCAACATCGTTATTCACCCACTCGGCATACGAATGAACCAGACTCCCCTCACGGCTTGCCCGTTCGCCCTTTTCTTTCCACTCCTTCAAGAGCTCCGCAGGAGTTGTACCGCGTTTTATGGCGGTCTCAGCGGCTATCTTTGGAGCATCAAATTTCGGAAAAAATTGCCTAAGAAAACTTGTGCCGGAAATCAAACGTTGATCATTGACGGTATAAATATGGTATTTGTCATTAAAAACGCATTCCTGGCCGTTGTGGGTTACGGTTTTCATAATAATGGACATTTTTTTGGATTACAATTTCCTTCACAATCACTTGGATTGTCTCTATGGGTACAGAACACTAATACCGGTTCAAGCTCTTCAAAATCAGGGCCACCGGTAATTTCGTTATCTTCCCACTGAGCACACAAATATTCACATCCTTTTCCAAACCATTTTTTCATTTTTAATCCTCATACCAATGATCATCCATATCCGTTCGCCACTGATATTCTTCATCAGCCGCACAACAGACCTTTTCATCGTCAACATTCTCGGCAACCCATAACAAATAATCCGATGGAAGATCAGCAATATCTTCATTTTTATGTTTCCCGAATGGTATTTTCATTCTAAATATCCTCCCAATTTTCCTGAGAAGCAGCCTGGTCCGATTTATCAGCTAAAATATATCCATCCCAGAAAGAAATTTGCGGACGCCCGATCTTTTCTTCCCCTGTTTTTTTGTCTTTATATCGATTTTCAACAAGTCGAATAATTACTTTTTTTCCAATGGCATTATCGCGCCATAAGTCTTTCCGCAGCAATTCACCGGGTTTTATGATCCCAAGTCGCAAGGCCACCATTTTTCGCCGTTTCTTCATGCCTGGTTTCTCAGATTCATGCGCAAAAGCCACATCGTCATAAATATGTTTTCCTTCGTGCTGTTCGCCTTCATCCCCGGTTACGGGTTTTGCTTCGATTTCCAAGCATTGTTCAACCTCGAACTTCAGGGTTGTTCCAACGCACGAATATTTGTTAAAATCGATCCGTTTTGGTGTGGATTCAATCACCCGGCAAAGATACAATCCAATCGGAGGATAGTCACCGGTACCTCCCTTTTCAATATCTTCAACGTCCTGATCGGTAACCTCTTCTGAATCAATTTCAATTTCGTTCCATGCTAATTCTGACATTTACTTCTCCTTTAAGTTTTTGAAATTCGGGAATCGCCTGATTCTGATTTAAAGACGACCCCCGAATTTTTTAACAGGTTTAAAGTTTTTTTTAACAGTCCTTTGGTCTTATTGCCGGATTGATATCACCCCCTTTCGTAAACCAGACAGTTGACTGCTTCGAGTAGTGACCGATCACACTACTTCCCAGTCTTCAGAAAACAACTCGATCATTGTTTCTTTCCATGGGACCATTCCATATCTACTTTCAACATACAGATATGGAGCCGTCATTTTGCTATCCTCATCCGGGAACTGCGCCTTTATTTTTACGTCAGGCGTCCATTGAGGTAGGCGCATAGCCCTTCCATTTTTTACTTGTTCAAAAGCATCTCCAAATAACATCTTATCAACTCCTTTCATGGTTTAAGGGTTAACAGCCAAAAAATATAATGGTGGCCATCGCGGCACCTGCGATCAGTGCCATTTTGATTGTGTCTATGAATGGGTTTTTACGTTTCATTTATATAATCCTCGGTAATTACGTGGGTGTTGCCATCCGTGTCGTTGAACCAAAAAGCAAGCTCATCGTCTTCATGGGTGAAACATTCGGCCCAACAAGTCGCCTTTCCGCAATACAGGATTTCGCCGTATTGATTACGTGCGTTCTGAATGAGCTTGCTTTTTACTTGGTCCTTTTTCTATTCGTATGTCGGCATAATCCCCCTTTATTTTCCAATTCAGCAACTTCGTTTTGATTGTCAATCCATGTTCCGGGAAAACCTAAGTGCTTAATTCCCGCTTCAAAAATCGCCTCCTCACCGTGTTCAAGAATTAACTTTAACAGACGGCTGGGTCGGCTGTACTTTATCAAAAAGGGATGTCGTCCAACGTGCAAATAAATTCATTGGCCTGGATTTCGGTTAAAGCGTTGGCCGTCTTGACCTCAAAGGGTTCCAAAAGTTTTGCCCACACTTCCGGGTTTGAAATTTTATTTTTCTTCTTTAAAGAGACAATTTGACGCTTTTGATTTTTGGTAATAAGCACCGGTGGGGTTTCTTCAGGTTTTTGCTCCGCAGGTTTTTCCGGTTCGGTGGTTTCCGGCTTGACGTCTTCAGGTTTTTTCTCGGGTTCTTTTTCGGGTTCTTGCTCAGGTTCGGGCTCCGCAGGAGGTTTGAAGCCCTCAAAGCCATTGGAATCAGGTTTTGTTCGTGTTTCAACATTTTCCGGTTTAGACATCCGGTGAATAGTCGGTGCATCAGGTTCCGGCTTTTGCTCCGCAGGAATATCAATCGCATCGGGATAAAATTCTTGTTGAATATCGGCCTGCTCTTGTTCGGATTCAACTTCATATTTAATTAATTGCCTTGCGGAAGCCTCAACTTGTTTCATCTCAACTAAAAGCTGAGAATGCTCTTTTGCAATAAATAACGCTTCTTTTTTAAGCCCAAGAGGATTACCGTTATACAAAATGGATGAGACATAAACAGTGGTTAATTGACCGGTCGTAGGAATTGTTGTGGTCATGGGTTTTAAAACCAAAATAAAAGGAATAAACGATAACATTCCGCTTGTCGCAGTATGATAAAGCAATAAACTCCCCAAAATTTGCTTTACCGTATTGATAGAAGTTGTTCTCAAAACATAACAACCGCCAAACATTAAGGCCCCATCAATAATACAAGTCAAACGTCCATTTACACGACATTTATCCTTGCCTTCATATGTAGGCTCTAACTGCTTGCATGGACATTTAACTTCTCGACCATCTCTTGTATTTGCTTTCTCTCCATCGCCCGAACAGACACATTTATTCCCAGTATAGCAGGCGTATCGAGTTGGAAAATTTAATGATATATCATTGTAAAGCAATCTGATCGGTATTCCGGTTAAGTTGCCGTTTGCATCCACAATAGCCTTGTCTGATTTTTTGAGGGAGTCCATCAATTCAGTATCAAGAATTAAGGTTCCCTTTTCATCCCGTTCTGGTGTGGTAATGAGATAATGGTTCAATCTTTTAGGCAATCTCCATCTCTTACCATCTCCTGAAACAACTTCCTCTCCTTTGGTCCCGGCTCGTATGCCACCCATTTCTGGAAGCCTCGGTGTTAAATTTTTTATCATAAACTTTTCCTCCTTATCTTATATGAGTCCATTTTATATTTTTTGCCTGTGTTCTCTTCTATATTTATTTCTACATTCTTTGTGATAACAACTACTGCCATTTTTCACCACATTTTGAGGATCATCATATTGCTTACAAAATTTACATTTCAACCAATTAGCATGACCACACGTTTCTAATGCTCTTTGGCGTTTATGCAACAAGTTGTGATATGCTCTATTTTCACAAGCCACCAAGTTATTTGGAGAATCGTTTTTTCTATTTTCATCAACATGATGAACAACAGCTTTGCTTGGTAAATACTTTTCCATTATGGTTTCAACAACAAGATGTGAACGAGGAACATAATTTCCTGCACTGGCTTTAGCTCTTGGATGATCTTCTTGAAGAATATAAATATAACCCTGAGAATTATTATATGTGCCACCTTTCCAAGAATAACTTTTTTCTCTTTTTAATGAGCGTGCATTATGTCCACATATAAACTTAATGGGTTGTCCTTTAGTCCATCCAATTTTTTTTATATTTTCTTTGGCAATCTTGGTTTTCTTTCCGCAACCACAGTGACAATATCCGTATGGAATTTCTTCAAGCATTTTTTACCTTTTTACAAATAGTATTGAGTAAGCAATTCGAAAATTTCGTAGGTACAACGGCAATCTTGCTCACAATAATTCCCAATATCTTCAAACATTTCCATTTCATACATCATTTGTACGTCGGAACCATCAAAATCACCCTTCGGAGTCCTATCAAGCAAAAGACGACTATAGAAGTCCAAACTTCCCTTTGCAAAATTGTCCCAATTACTCAAAACCGCCCGAACATCCGTGTGATTCTGAATCGTATATTTCTTTGTTGAAATTTGAACGGCAGGCCGGACTCGATTAATTAACGATCTCATCAGCAACATGGGAACATCAAAAGATATTCCATTAAAAGTCACAAAATGATCTCCGGTTGACAAAATGTCCCAAATTTTTTGGATCAATGCTTTTTCAGCCTCGGGTGATTCGTCCTTTAATATAAGGTGTGATGTTTTATTACCGTCGCACCACCCGAAGCAACAAATACGAGCAGTTGTCGGATCCAGGCCCAATTTTGCAATACGGTCAATCTCTTTTTTCTCAATGTCAGCTTTAATTTTAATCGCATCTTTAAGGGTTCCATTTGGCTTAACCGGTGGTAAAAATGGGATTACTGATTTGTCAGCAATAGTCTCGATGTCCCAGGTAATGATTTTTTTATCAGCCATTATTTTTCTCCTTGTTTTTTTGGTCATACAATCGACAAATTTCTTTATACAAATGCCAACCACACGACCGGCCTTTACCGAGATAGTAAATATACCTTGTCGATACATTTAATTTTTTCGCCAAGGCTTCCTTATCCATTGTTTTAAGTAACTGATTTATTTTAATTTTAACTGTATTTTTCTTGTTCGATGTTTTCATGGTTTATTTATTAAACTAATTTTTATAACATGTCAAGCTGTTTTTTGAACATTTTTCATTTTTTTTTGAAATATATTCAAAAAATATCTTGCTTTTTGTTTTTATTCGATTTATTGTAAGCGCACTTGAAGAATTAAATCTACTGATTAAAAAAAATGGCCCGGTAGGGAGGAACCGAATGAAAAAATTAGAATCTATACAGAAAAAATGGAATGCGATTAATACCGACAAAGGAAGATGGGAATATATTATGTCACACAAAGATGAAATAAGTATTATGTTAGACAATGACGACACCTACGCTGTTTTTCATTCTACGATTATACCGGACAATATTGAGGACTATGACGACCTCCCGGTATTGAATGGATTTGAGTACTGGATTGGCAACAGTCCAGGGATTGATGATTTAATGGAGGTGTTAGGAATTGAGGCAAGCGGTGTTTGATAATACATAGGAGATATTGAATGAAAGAAACAATTATTGATGTTCTTGAAAACGGGATATGGGCCGTCGGAGAACATAGTGGCAAGATAAAGCGAGATGCCATAGAAAAATTAACTAAAGCTGTTGAGGCTATTGATGACGAATCAGAGATGTGCCAGGTGTGTGCTGGAGAGGGTCGCGTAATCATCCGAAATATGAAACGGTGGCCGGCGTCTTGGGTAAAGGGACTTAAAAAAAAGGCAGAACTATTTCATGAATTAGAATCTCGAATGAATAAAACCACAAATCCAAATTTTAATATGAGGTCACTGGATACCTGTACAATGTTGGCAATCAAGGAACTGTGTAAAATAATCGAGGAAAGAAAAGACGCTAATAATGAAACTGTTTGCCGGCATTGGGCGTATTGTAAGGTGCGGCAGGATTTCGGTTGTCAGAGGATTGAACCATGATAGGTGGAAATTTTCCACTTATCGCACTGTTATCTGTAAAGGGGTATATTATGACAATATTCATTAATGTAGCAGATTTAAAAGATCCAGACGATCCACAAGGGCGCTCATATCGTGAAGTTAATAGAGAAAAAAATCATGAGATACCGCTTGGTTCATTAGTTGAGCTTGAAAGTGGAGCAAGGGTGTTTGTCGTAAAACATACACGCGATTGTGATGAAACCCCTCTTTACTCATTGGGTATTGATCCTGATCCAGAACAGCACAAATTTTTTACAAGCAATGGATACGGAGAGGAGTCTTTAACGCAGATAACAAGTCGTTGAAAGCGGAAAAAAAAGACGTTTCCGTTTAACTCAATACGTTATATGTAAAGGAGCTTATGAGAAAATATAGTGATAGTAAAAAAAGGGGTTGTCCGGTTTGTGATGGTGTAGACCCAAAATCATGTATGAGATGCTATGGGAAAACAAGGCTTTGTGATTGGTTTTTTACAACTATGGGATGGGCTACTATGGATGATTTTACATATAACAAGTCGCTGGACCGTGACGCCGAGAAGCCGGGCAGGTGAACTTCAAACGTTATTTGTCCAGTATCGCCTCTTTGCCCTCATCCTCTTCAATGGCATCAATAGAATGGTTGGGATCAATCTTGTCGAGCCCCCAGTCAATCATTTTTGATACTGGCCGGCGCCATGGTATTTTCCCGCCATGTTTGACTTTCAGTTTCCCGAGACGCGAACTGATCGTTTCATCTGGATCACCGCCTGCAATGGTATTGCCAAGTTGATCAATGCTTATCAGTATGTTTAAAAGCCACTTGCCTATATTGTCAATTAGGTCTTTGAATATTTCTTTCACAATTTGACTCCTTTATCTGTCTATCGTTACATGCACATGCACATTAATATTTTGCGGTGTTCCCGGCGGTGTCGTATCGGGCGGAGGCGGTGTTCCAGTCATATTGCTAACCTGGTTGGAATATCCAGACTCATTTTCATCGTTATCGAAGGCCGTAACCACCCAATAGTAATCCACATCAAACACGAGATTACCGTCTATATATCCTGTAGTTGTGGTTGATCCTATTTTAGTGTATGGCCCACCGTCATTATCTGCCCGATAGATATTATATCCGGCAAGGTCCGGTTCAGTGTTCGCGGTCCATGAAAGTTCAACACTTAACCCCGCCCATGCGAAAGACACCATTACCAGCAGGCAAACTATTGATAAAAAAAATCTTTTCATTTACCATCTCCTCGTATTCGGATGTACCTGAATATGAAAATGCAACCCTTTCCCTACATCATGAAATAGAGCAACCTTCATCTCAGGACGTTTATAGTCGTACTCAAATACCATATTGATATAATTACATACCCGATCAGGTGCTTTAAATGTCCACGAACGGAGATCAACAGCCCTACAGGGCATTGTCCCATGAACGCTTGGATCACCTGGGCGATACCCACAAGTTATTACAAGATTTTCTGGATATTCCCCAACCAGCCACACCAAGATCTCAATAAGCGTCTCATGATACTCAACCGATAACAGGCTGAATAAAACTGATTTGTCTTTGACAGAAATCATTTCGGGTGATCCCTCATATACTGTTCAAACGCTCCGGCCAGCCGGGCATTAACTACATCTTTTTCATTTTGGGTGTTAAGGCTTTCGCTTATTTTGTCGAGCCTTGTTTCAATACCTGTTAATTCGGTACTCATAGCATTCCGACAATCTTTAATATTCTCTTTCGACTCGCTGATTGTTAAATAGATCGGTTGACCATCATCCTGATATAACTCTTTTTTCTTAACGATATTGGCATTATATTTACCAAGGCCGAACGCTCCACAAAAACCTGTAATAATTATACCAAAAACTTTCGCAATGAATCCCGTTGATTGTGTTTCCATGTTATCGCCTCTGTGTTTATGGTCTCGGTCAGGGTTGCTGGTTTGGGTCAGCTTACCGGCGATCCGCTTCATTGTTAAAAAGTAATATCATGAGGATCAACAATCTCCGAGTCATAATAGTTCAGCATGTGTTGAACCTCATGGCCTAAGACTTTCATATAAGGGACAATCTTTCCATTTTGTCGATAACCCTTGACATAGATTAAATTACCACCTTTGTAGCAAAGACTTATCACCTTCTTACCATTTAAGTCTGGAACATGATCAGTGATAATGTAAGTTGTTGCTGGCATATGAATAACCTTTGTAAACGGCTTTTGCGCTGCGCAGCCCACGAGCCAGAGGCAAAGTACTATGGCTGCTATCGTAAAGTGATATATTGACATTCTTAGATGTTTCATAGTTACCATTGCGCTTCTGTGTTTCCCGTTGCCTACTCAGTCAAATCCATTTGTTTTAATATTGCTAATACTGTCTTATATAGCTTTTTCAACGCTGTCTTTTGCGCGGCCGGTAAACCACCAAACGTATTCTCAACATACGTGTCAATCTGCGCATAGGACATCCCGGCAATATTCGCCAGTTGTTCCTGCGCTGCACTTCGATCCGTAGCCACATCTACCACCACCTCGCTTGACTCCGCCGCTTTGATTGCCTCGATAACTTTATGCTTTGTCGGCGTTCCTTGGATTTCAACGTAGTTGTAGCTGTAAAATGTCTCGGCTTCCAGTGGCCCATCGCCATCGGGGTCTTTCTGGATTTCCTCGATATTGTAGTTGTAGTAATATTGATCTGGCGCAATCTTCTGAATAATAGGCGGCGAAGATTTAGACTCCGCCGTTTGAGCGAGCGCCATTTCCGGACAAAAAAGAAATATAAATACTACTATGATTGTAATTAGTTTTTTCATGGTTAGGTCTCCTTGACATATGATTTGTAGTTGCAAATATTAATGATAGTATGCGCTGTACAATTATAAGCCCTTGCAATCGAGCGATATGATTTTTGCGTTATCCTGTGTATCTTTCTGGTGCAGTCCGCTTCTTCCATCGTGAACATACGCCTTGATTTCATGCCGTTTATTGCACCTGTCTTCTTGCCGTTATAGCTGCGTGCTTTTATTTGTTTTTCTGTAAACTGATTTGATAACCCTGTTCGTTCAGCATGCTGCATATTCTCAAACTTTGTGTTCCATTCTAAATTCCA
>Ga0222695_1000437_pt1 | contig 23083 bp, 27 predicted proteins | sample AntAcemetage1398_FD_179834 | JGI IMG/M metagenome (GOLD analysis project Ga0222695, IMG submission 179834) | Saline water microbial communities from Ace Lake, Antarctica - #1398 | ecosystem: Environmental > Aquatic > Non-marine Saline and Alkaline > Saline | place: Antarctica: Ace Lake...
GTTGCGCGGCTCGAGTGTTTTTTACTTAACAAGTCCAAAAAGTCGTTTCATTTAAGGTGGTTATGAAGGCGAGATTATAATTAAATAAAAATGAAATAAATGTCACTTTTCTCTTGACAAATGTTATTATTATAATTATTATGTAGACATGATAAACAATAACACAAACAAGAGAGGTATGACAATGGGAAATAAATTTGAAAGATTCGTATTCGGAACATTTTTGGCTGACAAAGGAATCGCTAAGTATAGAGATGAGAAAGGACGCATAACAGTAAAAGTAGAGCATATCTCTAGAGGAGTATTTCAAGGACTCCCGCTTTTTTTTGAGACAAATGATGAGTATGAGGCATGGGTTGACAATATCGTTGATGATGACACCGCAACATACAACAAGGCAATGGCTGTTAGTTTACTAATAGACGCTATTTTGGAATAACATAGGAGGGATTGAGAATGAAGAAATGCAAGAAGTGTGGCCACGAATGGAAGGCCAAAATTGAAAAACCCAAGTCATGCCCTGCGTGTAAGTCATACACATGGAACAAAGAAAAGAAAACTCATGCTTGAATTATGGAAAGTGGTTCCAGATTATCCTAATTATAAAATATCATCCTTTGGGAGAGTTGAAAAACACGGCAAGATTTCTGATTTTTCTAATAGAAATGGTGATTACTATTTGTCTGAATATATGGGAAATGAAAGTGGTAGTATTATCAAGTATGTTCATGTGCTTGTTGCTGAATTGTTTATAGGTGAAAAACCTTCTCCGCTTCATATTGTGAACCATAAAGATCGCAACAAGAGAAACAACAGGGTTGATAATTTAGAATATTTAACCAAGAGCGAAAATAGCAAGCATTGGCTTACCGTTGGAAATCAATCTAAAAACATACCAGATCATAGTAAACAAGTATGGCTAAAAAATACATAAAAATACCCGAGTACGCTGTCTTGTGTGGATTGTCTTCTCAATACATACGCCGGATTATTGCGAAGGGGATTATTACCAAGCAGGCGGTTAAAAAAAAGGGTAAGCGTTTTCTGATTAATCCTGAGCAGGCGGATCTTGACCGGGAAAAGAATGTAGCGCCGGAGAATCGTAAGAAGCCGAAACTGAAACCCACCGTTGAAGAAAAGGAAACAGTTTCAAAACAGGCTGGTACTAACAAATTAGATTATGCTGAATGTCGAAGATTAAACGAACAGTATAAGGCCGGGTTGAAAAAGTTAGATTACGACCAAAAATCAGGCCGGTTGATTCCCGCCGATGAGGTTGAGCGTGAATATTTTGACATTGCGCGGACGGTCCGGGATTCTTTGATGAACATACCGGGCCGGATCAACGCAATATTGGCGGCTGAGATAGACGAGGTTAAGGTGAATGAAATATTAACTCAGGAAATAACACAGGCTTTGGAGGTGTTGAGTAAATAAATATTTGCGGGGCGCGGCGAGGCGCGGCTCGGCTCGGCCAGGCAAGGCATGGCGAGGCGTGGCGTGGCAAGGCGTGGCAAGGCGAGGCAGGGAAACAATAACTTTAAATCAGGGAGGGGAATAATGAAAGAATTAAAGATTAAATTGGTTGGTCAATCACCGTTGATTACTCACAATATCAGGCTTGCAAATCCATTGGGGGAATATGCACAAGCCATGAAATCATTAACGGGTAAACGGAATAAAACCGATGCCGATTTAAAAGAAATTGCAAAATTGGAATGGGAAGGCGGACTTTATTTGGAAGACGGGGTTGTTGTTATGCCTGCAAAGTGTCTTAATTCCTGTTTTTTTGAGGGGGCGAAAAAGAAAAAGAATGGTCCGAAATGGCGGACTGGTGCTATATTGCCAAGCGAGCACTATCCCATGGAATATAATGGGGCAAAGATTAATATTAGCGTTAATGGAGATATTCCGAATCCTGATCTTGATAAATATTATAGTAATTTCAATGATCAGCGCATGGTTCGTGTGGGAACCGGGCAAATATTAAGAACAAGGCCATTATTTTTGGGATGGTCTGTTCCTGATGTGGGTATTATGTATGATGAAAATATTCTTGATAAGCGGACATTGTTGCAGATTTGCGAGGATGCCGGTTATCTTGTTGGATTGTGTGAAATGCGTCCAGGATCTAAGGGCGGCGGGACTTATGGGCGTTTTATTGTTGAAAATATTTAAGATGCAAGGCGTGGCGGGGCTCGGCAAGGCGGGGCATGGCGGGGCGTGGCAAGGCGAGGCAGGGCGAGGCAGGGAAACAAAAATCCAATACAGGGAGGTAATAACATGGAAACCAAGAAACATCCAGCATGGAAAAATGCGATTGAAATAATTTTAAAGCGATTTGATACCAAAGGATATGGCATTGTTTTTTCTGATGAAGAGATTAACGAAATGCTTGAAATAAAAAAACCAGAATTTGGTTCTTACGATTCTTTCCAAAAATTTCAATTGGAAAGAATGAGCCAACTGGAAAGCCTAAAGGAGGTATTACTTGAAAATTCAAGTCTATGCCTTGAAAGTTTGCGGGGGAATGGATACATATTGATGCATCCAGATGACCAGGTGCAAATAGTAGCAAAGAAGTTTTTTAAACATGCGAGAAATAAAATCAAACGCGCGACTGCTGTATTGATAAATGTGAACTACGAGCTATTATCAAGCGATGTGAAACAAAAACAGCTTGATATGCTTGGGAAAACCGCATTTATTAAAGCAGCTATGAATAAGAGAAAACTAATTAAGCAAGCATAAAGGATTTTGAGTAAATAAATATAAGGGAGATTATTTCGGTTAAATCGAAAATAAAATGACTATTTGCACATCAGCATTTAAAACCGGGCTCAAGCCGGATCCAAGATTAAACCTTGTCGAATGGGCTGACGAATATCTATATTTACCGCGAGAGTCCACGGCTGAATACGGCAAGTATCGATCAAGTCGGACACCGTTTGTTGTTGAACCCCTTTTAGAATTATCCCCCACATCCCCGACAAGAAAAGTGGTGTTAATGAAACCCGGCCAGACTGCGGGAACTACGATTGCAATTATATTTTTATTCGGAACCGCTGACTTATACCCTGGACCTACTTTGATGATCATGCCTACCGATACCCTTGCGCAGGGATTTTCAAAGAAAAAGATTACCCCCACCTTGCGAGATACCCCAAGGATGGCCGGCAAGATCAAGGATGCCAAGCTGAAAACTTCCAGCAATACAATTCTTGAAAAAATGTTTCCCGGTGGTTCTTGGCGTTTTTCCGGATCGAACAGCCCTGTTATTTACCGTCAAGAATCTGTGCGATATTTAATTTTAGATGACTTTGACGGGTTTGATCTTGATATCGGAGATGAGGGCGATCCGGGCGATCTGGCAGACAGACGGACAGCGACCTTCGCAAACTCAAAAACATTTATCAATTCTACTCCCACAATAAAAAGTTTATCAAATGTTGAACGTGAATACAACGCTTCAAGCATGGGAAAGTTTTGTTGTCCATGCCCGAAGTGTGGAGAACCTCAGTATTTAATATTTCAAAACCTAAAGTTCGACAAGCTGAATTTGTCTTGGATTTATTACGAGTGTGCGTTCTGTCAGCACAAAATTGACGAAGTTGACAAGAGAACCATGCTTCCGGATGGAAAGTATATCCACGAAGATCCGGAAAATGAGGTTCGGGGGTTTCAGTATAGCGCAATGGTTACGCCGCTTGGTTGGAAAAACACATGGAAGAAAATTGCCGGTGACTTTTTAGCCTGCAAGATCCAGGGGGTTATAAATGTTGAAAAGCTGAAAACCTGGACAAACACTTTGATAGCCGATCCGTTTGAGCAGAAAGGAGAACGCCCATATCACGAATCATTAAAAAACCGCGCGGCCCTCCCACAAAGCGAAATGTTAATACCTCAAGGCGCTTTGTTTTTGACCGCTTCCGTTGATGTTCAGCACTTATTTTTAGCGGTATTGATTCAGGCGTGGGGTAGGGGAGAAGAGTGCTGGACAATCTCATATGATAGAATCCACGGCGATACGTCACGCGAAGAAGTTTGGAGCAAGTTGGATGAAGTGACTATTAAACGACAGTTTGAGCATGAATCAGGGGCGAAGTTGCATATTCTTAGCATGGGGGTTGATTCGGGCGATGGTGCCAGGACTCAGGCGGTTTATAATTATTGTCGGAAAAGACAACCTATCGTATTTGCGTTAAAGGGCCAGTCTAATCCGGGGAAGCCTGTTCTTGGAATGCCTACTGCGCAAGATGTGAATTATGGCGGCAAAAAAATTAAGGGTGGTATTCAATTGTGGCCTATCGGCTCAGACACCGCAACATTAACGGTTTATACTCGACTACAACAGGAAAAAGAGGGCCCGGGCTATTATCACTTTCCGGCTGGGCTTGACGATGAGTTTTATTTACAGCTTACGGCTGAGAAGTTTGTGACCAATCGCAACAAGAAAGGTTTCCCGGTGCGTGAATTGGTCCGGGTGCATCCGAGGGCCGAGGTGTTGGATTGTTTTAAATACGCTTATGCAGCGGCATTACGGATATTAGACAGCATAAACTTAGATCAATTAGAGCGAGATTTAGCGAAACAACTGGATAGTAAGACGAAAAGGCCGGAAGAGAAGGAGAAAAAGTCAACATTTATACCGGATAGAAAGGGGGGGTGGTTTAATTGACCAATAATGGAGCTGGCAGAATAATCAAAGGCATACCGGATCTAAGTGAGTATTTGCAAGAGGTTCATCATGTTAGCATGTCCCGGCCTACGATTATGAAATATATTGAGGACGGTCTTCCTTGTTGGTTTTTTAGCAATGCTTATCATTTTTATTCGGTTAATGTAGAGGCATTTTTTAGGGCCAGAACATCAAAATCTATTACAGATCCACCAGAGGAAAAAATTACTGAATAATACCCCCTCAAAAACTCTGTCAAGTAAAAGTTGTGTAATTCTGTTTAAAGATTGACCTCTATGTCTATCAATCTGTTTAAAGACTGCGCAACCCCCTAAAAACCTCGTGTATAGTGTTAGCAATCAAAAACAGCACTATATATGAGGTTTTTTTATGGCTAAATGTCAAGGATTCACAGCACAAGGAAGCCGATGTAAACGAAATGCTACAATCGGTAATTTTTGCGCTTCTCATCAGGATCAAACCGAGTCTAACCCCGAAACCGCTACACCCCCCCAGAATTTTCCCATAACTTCGCCGGAAATCCACACTACAACAGCTTTGCCCGAGATCCAGACAACCACAATCGATATGCCCTGCGACCGGATGTTGCGCTACAGGAAATCCCCTCCCTGTCCCCGATGCGGCGCTCATCCGGTCGTTTGTAAATTGAGAAAGCAAGATTATGCGCTTTTTCGATGCCGCGTGTGTGGACATCGGTTTGAGGTTGATCGAAGAGTTGACCGTACAAAAGAATATGTGTCCGGCAAAGAAGGAAACATACTTTTTAAGATGTTCCGGAAGGCGGGATAAATGGCAACTGACTTCACGACATGGCCATCATTTAGAACGGCTATTAAAAACGCAATGGCTGATCATGTGGCCGGGTCTCCATGTACGGGGTCATATTCTAAAGGTGGCCGCGCCATAAGTTATCGCAACATTGATGAGTTAGTGGGTCTTTTAGAAAAAAGTTATCAGTTAGAGGCGCTTGAAAATTCGGGGGATAGAGCAAGGATGACTTCTTATGGCAGGCCGATGAGGTTTTCATAATGCAAACCCTAATCAGAGGTTTTGAAGAATATAAGATATTTAAGAATGGTGAAATAATTGGAAAATATGGCAGAAAATTAAAGCCGAGGATAAGCCCTGATGGATATGCCAGAGTGCAATTGCGCAAAAAAAAGAAATCGTATTCAAGATCTATTCATCGATTAGTTTTAGAAAATTTTACAAGCACGTGTCCAAATGGAAAAGAATGTAATCATAAAAACGGCATTAAGCATGACAATCGACTTGAGAATTTAGAATGGGTGACCAGAAGCCAAAATATCAAACATGCCTTTAGAATAGGGCTGCAATCACAAAAAGGTGAAAGAAGTACTCGCGCAAAATTGACAAATTTTAAAGTAAAAACAATTAGGTTTTTATTAAAAAATACAACCATTTCTCATTATAAAATTGCCGAAATGTTTGAAGTAACTCGGCCAGTTATTTCCAATATTAAAGCTCGTAGAATATGGAATTATACGGAGGCTGGGGCATGAGTAAGTTTTTTAAATTTTATGCTAAATTTTTTCCTGAACGTGCAATGCGCGGTTTTATTGCGTCTAAACGTATTGATCGGCTTGACGAATTCACAGGCCATAGGCGTAGCTTTGATTCTGTGGCCGGTGGTAGGTCTCGGTATGATCTTCAGTCCGAATCACGAAGCCCTGACGCTGCAATTTACTCCGATATTTCCAAACTCAGAGAGCATGTCCGACAATTAGAGCAAAATAACGGCCATGTTGCAGGGCCAATCAAGAGAAACGTGCGAAATGTTGTGGGGCAAGGCATACGTTTTCAGTCTGTCATTACCGCTGATGATCCGGGGCGTCGGTTAGAATATCCCAAAATTAACGAGAATGATGCTGAGTCCGTTTCTTATCTTTCAGAGAAGTATTTCGCAATATGGCAAAAACAGGCCGATGTACGCTTGATGCACTCTTTTTATGAGCAGCAAGGACTTGCTGAAGGCTCTTTAATGAGAGATGGGGAGTGTCTTGTCATTGGTCGGGAAAGTAAGCGCAGGGGCCGGATTATACCCTACTGCCTTGAAGTTTTAGAGGCTGACCGGCTTGTAACGCCACAATCAGAAATTAATAACCCTAAAATTCGACATGGCATTGAATATGACGATGAAGGGGTTCCAAAGACATACTACATACTTAAAGTGCATCCCGGTGAAACCCTCAATATTGCTATTGTCAGGGCTGATTACGAAGAGATTCCTGCTTATTTCTCAAAGATAGGTGATGGAACACTAAGGAAAGTCATACATCTTTTTAATCCGTTACGACCTGAACAGACTCGTGGATTTTCAGAGTTTGCAGCGGGGTTAAAAGATCTTCACGACATGGACCGATACATGGAGGCTGAGAAATTAGCGGCTCTTGAAGATGCCTGCATGACCGGAATTATAAAGACTAATGACCCCCAGGGTTTTCAGGCTGCATATACAGATCCTACCGCAGACAGACCGGAAGGTTATGAGCGCATTCACGAATTTGCACCGAATATGAATCATTATCTCATGCCGAATGAAGATTATGACCTTCATAAGCCCAGTCGTCCGAATGATCAACTTGAATCATTTATCAATCAATTAATGCGCGGTCCGGCCAATGCCCTGGATATGCCGCCGGAAGTATTTGCCCAGAATTGGCAGGGCATGAACTACTCAAACGCCCGGACGGTTCTACTCAACTTCTATGCGGCCTGTGCAATGCGTCAATGGTATCTCATCAATCATTTGTGTATTCCGGTTTGGGAGAATGTTGGAACCCGGTTAGTCATAAAGGGAAAAATACAGGCCAGGGGTTTTGACCGCCGGAAAGACGATTATTTAAGAAGTGACTGGATACCGGCGGTTTATCGGAAATGGATTGACCCGAAAAAAGAGGCTGAGGGCAACCAGATAGACCTTGATAATATGGTTGAGATTTTACCTGATGTTTTGGCCGAACGGGGCAAGGATTTTGATGCTCATATCGAGAAGAAAGCCAGATCCATGAAGAAGATTCAAGCCGTAGAAAAGAAATATGGTGTGAAACTTTACCCGGAAAAACCGGAACCTAAGAAACCAAAAAAAGAGGATGGAAAAGAAGATGAAGACAGAACTCTTTTACAGGTCGTTTGAAATAGACCAGAGATCAATCAATGAGAAAGATAGAAGTGTAGCTGTTTCATTTTCTTCCGAAACCCCTGCAAAGAGATGGTTTGGTTCTGAAATTTTGCTCCATGGATCTAAAAACGTTGATTTGTCTCGTTTAAAACGGTTTGGCGCGGCTCTTTTAAACCACAATCCGAATAATATTGTCGGGCCGTTAAAAAGCATAAGTATCAAAGACCGCAGGGGAGAAGCAAAGATTATATTTGATGAGGACGAAGATGGTGAAAAGGCTTTGGGTAAGGTCAAGTCGGGATCTTTAAAGGGTGTTTCAGTAGGTTATACGATTCAGAAATTCCGCGAGGTATTGAACGATGAAACATTTGAAGAAGATGGCGTTAAAATTAAAGGTCCGGCCCTTATTGCTGTTCGTTGGTCTCCACACGAAATAAGCCTAACGCCCGTACCACTAGATCATAATGTCGGAGTAGGAAGAGCTTTAACACGGTCCCTTGAGGGTATCGATATCATTAAATCACAAACAAAGGAGAAAGACATGGATGAAACAAAAGTAAAAGCGATGATTGACGGGGCTATCCGCGAATTAAATTTTGCGAAACCTGAAGATATCCCCAAGGCCGAGGACATTGCAACGGCGGTACGCTCCCTGATCACCGAGGATGCGAAACCCAAAATGTTGGTTGACACTGAAACTCTTCAGGATCTTTTGGGCCGGGCAGGTGCCGTGTCTCTGGAATGTAAAAGCAAAATTGCGGACATGGCAACCCAGGGCAAAACTGAGCCGGAAATGTTGAGAACGATTACCGATGAAGCCACTCTTGACTCTGATGCGGGTGATACGGGCGACAAGGGCACTACATTGGAAGGTAAAAAGAAAATCACAACCCGCGCCCAGGTTACATCTTTTGAAGGGGTTGACGATAAAGACTTTTTCGGTTCAGTTTGTCAGCCTTCCATTTCTTTTAATTAAAATTTAAACGGAGGTAGGCAAAATGGCTGCTGTAAATAGAGACCCGTTTGTATATTCAAACAGAAAGGACGGTAAACCTCATATGTTCAGGGGGCTGGTTAAGGCCGGATCTACCCAGGCAATTAAGCGGGGTGAGCTTTGCACTTGGAACGAAGAGGTCGGTTATTTCACACCGATAGATGCGATTGCCGATCACAGGTATCCTTTGGCGATTGCTGCCGAGGAGCAAAAGGCATCCGGTCGGCATGAGCTTGTCGCTTCCAGATATATTTTGTTCTACTCACTTCATCCCGAGGACATTTTCGAGTTTCCAATTGCCGCTGCACAGTCTTTGGCAGTTGGCGATCCTTTTACCATGACCGCTACGACTACTCAGACGCTAACAGCAAGCACCGGGGCGTTTGCTGTAGCTCATAATGTCGGCTGGGATCACTACCCGCAAGAGGAAGATACCACAATCAGAAATCAAAGCTACGCGAGGGTGTCTTTCAATCCTTGTGTGTCTTATTGGGGTTTCCGGTTCAGCAAATTGATGAATCTTGGCGTAAGGGTTATTACTACCGCTGCTGATCTCACGCTACTTGAAAGCGATATGTATAACACCCTTATTCTTGTAACCGCTGCCAAGACAATAACTTTGCCAGCGGTTAAACCTGGGATGGACACAACTATAGTCGGAACCGGAGCCTATGCCGTGGTGGTTGATCCTGATGACGATGACCAGCTACGCATTGCGGGGGCGCTATTAACCGCCGGTTTTACAATTACTTCAGGTGGTGCGGCTGGGGATAGTGTTCACCTTTTAACAGAGGGTGCCGCTGGTTTTATTGTATTAGATGAAAATGGAACATGGACGGCTGAAACTGCATAATCATTAACAATACGGAGGTATAGAAAATGGCTGCTGTAAATAGAGACCCGTTTGTATATTCAAACAGAAAGGACGGCAAGGCCCATATGTTTAAAGGGCTGGTCCAGGCCGGATCTACCCAGGCAATTAAGCGGGGTGAGCTTTGCACTTGGAACGAAACCACGGGTTACTTTATCCCCATTGATGCGATTGCCGATCACAGGTATCCATTAGCGATTGCTGCCGAGGAGCAGAAGGCATCCGGAAGGCATGAGTTGGTTGCTTCAAGATACATTCTTTTTTATTCACTTCATCCGGAAGATGTTTTTGAATTTCCGATTGCTGCCGCTGCAAGCGTGGCCGTTGGTGATCCCTATACAATGACCGCAACTACAACCCAGACATTAACCGCAAGCACCGGTGCTTTTGCCGTGGCAACCGTTGTCGGTTGGGATCATTATCCACAGGAAGAAGATACCAGCATCAGAAGTCAGAGTTATGCACGATTTTCTTTTAACCCCTGCTGTACTTATTGGGGATTTCGTTTTTCTAAATTGGTAAATCCTGGACGAAGGGTTGTGACAATAGCAGCGACCGGCACTTTGCTTGAGTCTGATATGTATAACACATTAGTTACTCTTGCCGGTACAAGTACTGTAACGCTTCCGGCGGTTAAGCCGGGCATGGACGCTATTTTTGTCAATATTGACGGTGATACTCAATGTCTTGATCCAAATGCTGTTGATTTAATCCGTCTGGATGGGGCGTTACTGGATGTTGGCGATAAGATTACCCAATCTACAATAGGCTTTTCGTGTCGATTGATAACAGAAGGTGCAGACGGTTTTACTTGTTTGGCTCCTGTTGGTGAATGGACTGACGGAAGTTAATTAATTATCAAAAAGGAGATTTAAGATGAAAACATTTATCAAATCAAACCTTGTGAAAATAGGGAAAGGTTTGTCAGTCGGTGATTTAAGGGCATTAGCCCAGCATGAGCCGGAAAACTTTGTCCACAAGGTTCAGCAAGGGGCAGAGGATGGCCACTTGAAGTTGGAAAATCTCAAAGACCTGCGGAGTCTTTATCAGGGCCTTGCAGATGTTGAGGTACAGGTAACGGCTGAAGTGAATGGTGTCCAGAGAACCATTACTTCTCAGGCGTTTCCGATTTTGACCGGCACGGCGACAATTGCACAGATCAACGATTCGTACCAGGCGGTTGAAACCATTGGCGGTGAGCTTGTAACTGATTTTGACGATCCTAAAAAAGTTACGACTATCGCCCAGATTTCAACACTCGACAAGGAAGTTGACGAAGTTGCAGAGAGGGAAGACTTCCCGGAGGTTGGGGCCGAAGAAGAAAAGGTTGAGATCCGGCATAAAAAGAACGGTCGGAAAATTACTTTTTCGGTTGAATCGATCCTCGAGAACGAACTTCAGGATATTGTTTCACGCACCAATGCCCTGGGCGAGATTGCTGCCGAGTGGATTGAGGAACAAACCCTTGCGAGAGTTACCGATGATACCGGTTCGGCTTCTTCTGATGCGGAGCCTTATGTTTATCGACCCGCCGGAACCGGCACGACTCTTTATTCGGCAACGGCGAACACCCCGGGAACTCGCGCACCTTTAGGAAATCGGATCACTACAAATCCATTTGTGGATGAGACCGATCTTGAAAATTGCCGAGTCCGAATGGCAACCATGCTGAATAATCGCGGAAAACGAATTACCATTCCGAGATCCATGATTAAAATCTTGGTTCCTGATGCGATTGTTGGCGCTGTAATGAAGGTTCTCAACTCTGAGTATGTTTCGGGTGTGGAGAACGAGAAATCCAACTGGGGTCCCGGTGGTAAATGGGGCATTCCGGCTGAACGAGTGGTTTCAAGCCCAAAACTGGACGATCTTTCAGGGTCCGCGTGGTATTACGGAGCCTTTCAAAAGCAGTTTAAGCGCAAATGGAAGATGCGGTTTGAGTATGTGACCCTTGGATCAAACACCCAGGCATATCTCAATAGTCAGATCGCTTTTCAAGCCAGATTAGCATGGGACGTTGAAATTGGCGCTGTTGATTATATTTATGTACTTCAGTGCTTGAGTGCAAGCACCGCGCCTAATGATGCAAGATAAACGGAGGTTAAAATGAAACGATTAAAATATTTTCTAATCGCCTTGCTTGGCCTGTGTGTAATTGCTACTTTAGCCTGGGCGGGCACAGTGAGTCAAAAACCGTATGGAATTGCGTTTCCATTTTTTTGGTCATGCAATTATATCATAAATTAAATGACATTCAAAAGCAAACTTACTACGGACTTGTCAGTGTTTTATAACACTGATGAGTTTGCAGAAACCGTGTCTTACACCGCTACGGGTGAAAGTGCGGTTGATATATCGGCAATCGTTACCCGGCAAGGGTCTCATTTAGAGACCTATGTTCGGGGGTCGATAACGGCGGCGGCTATAATTGAGGTTATGAAAAGCGAAGTTACAAATCCTCAACATGGAGATACTTATACTTTCGATTCTCAAACCTGGGAAATGGACCCGGACATTGATGGCGGGGTTATTTATGAAGACGACGAAGAGTTTCACATTGCTTTGAGGCGCAGAGACTAATGATCCATATCGAAATAGACGATAGGCAGATTCGGAGCTTTATGAAGTCCTCTCCTAAGCGTGCTGAGTGGGCCATGAGTGAAGCCCTAAAGATGGCCGGTGGTCATATCAGGAAAGACCTGAAAGCGTATATTGAAGCCGGTCTTTCCGGAATGAAGCCCTTGCACCCGGTAACGGTGGCAGGCAAGAAAGGAAAAACAACCCCGCTTTATAATTTAGCCAAAGCGATTTCTTTTAAATACGGGAAATCAAAGGGTGCTTTGCGGGTAAGAATCGGATGGATTAAAAAAGGTTTACCGGTGATCGTCAAGAGGGCGTTATATGGTCGAAAGCAAAGAGTCACTGAGAAAATACGGTCTATGTTTCACCATCGAGGGTATCATTTACGGAAAACGACCAAAATGTTGACTACCCCTGAACGTCCGGCATTGACCACTTTTTGGAATAGAAAAGAAAAAGAGATCCCGCGTTATGTGGAAAAGCGATTTTTTGAGAAGTTTTTTTCCAAGCAACGCGCAAATTTGAGGTTTTAATAATGGCTAAACTAACCGGAATGGACGGTGTTTTAAGGGTTTATGATAGTAGCGCAATCCTTTTAGGAACCGCTCCACGAGACGATGCCACGGTGGATATTGTTACATGGGACGGTTCAACGACTTATGCTAATATTACTGCCGCCGTGGATACAGACGACACAAGCTATTCATCTGACTTCCTTACAGACAATGACGATGCGGTGTTTATCGGTGCTGACGTTTCTTTTGCGATGATTCAATTCAAAAAGGATGGTGCCAGTCAATACGCCGTATCATCCGGGGCGCTGAAAGCTTATTATTTTGACGGCACCAATTTTGACAATACCGTAACGGCAACAGACGGGACGGCAACCGGGGCTGATTGCTTTGTGCAGGATGGTTATATTACGTTCAAGGTTCCTGAAGGTTGGGCGTTGGGAGCAAATGCTGTTAGTGCAAACCTTGATTCCGACAAGTACTATATTAAGTTAATGACCACCACTTCTCCGTCAACCGCTCCGGATGCGGATATCCTTTGTCCTGTTGACGGTCAATTTTTTGAAGTAGCTTTTGCGAACATGGATTTTAACGGACCTCTTGGAAGGACCAAGACAGAAGAAATCTTGGTTTTAAACCGAATGCGCATGGATGCTAATGCTCATTACATTGAAGGTCCTGACAGTCCTATTTACGACCCATTGCCGACCTCTTTTAGCGCGGCTTTAGATGATACTCTAAACAAAAACGATATTCAAATTGCTTTGGCTTGTGGTGATCCGGATTCCGCGAACTGGACCGCGACTGGCACAAGCTCTAAAGGTGACACTAAAAACGATGGCACTAACGCTAATCCTTCATTTGCTGAGTCCACAAAAAAGACAGTCAATATTCAAATGTTGTTTGGCACAATGGGGGTAGGCTGGGCGTATTACGAGGTCTTTGTTCCTGAAGATCAAGTAACATTCGCTGAGTCGGAGTCGGACGTTCCTATCACTGTAAATGCCGGCGTTTATGGTGTGATTGAACTTATACATGGTTTTGGGGTGAGGCACTGATGATTATATGTTGGGATAATTTAGAGGGATTAAAATATAATCTACAGAAAGATCGGTTTTATAACAAAACCGTTACTTATATTTATAAGGAATCATGTCTTGTTTGCAAGCAACCATTTTTAACTCAAATACAATCAAAGGGTTTGTGTTGTTCAAATTCATGTTCGTCAAAATTAAAAAATACTGGTCGTATTCGTAGCGAAGAAGCAAAGGAAAGGATTAGGATGGCCAGGGCGAAACAATCGCCTCCTATGCTTGGGTGTTTTCATTCGGAAGAAACAAAAAAAAGAATTAGCAAGAGTATAGGTGGAGAAAACAATGCTAACTTTGGGAAATACGGTAAAAATCATCATTCCTATGGCCGAAAGGCTTCGATTAGGACAAAAGAAAAAATGAGCAAAGCGCATGAAGGAAGGGTTGTGTCTCTAAAAACGCGACAAAAAATAAGCATGGCCAAAAAAGGGCGATATTGTGGAAATGAAGCCTCTAACTGGAACGGAGGCACTTCTCAATTGCCTTATTGTTATATATGGACACAGGATTTTAAAGAAGAAATAAAGAACAGAGATGGATATATATGCCAAAATCCATTTTGTTCTAAACAATGCAACTTATTGTGTGTCCATCACATTGATTATAACAAACAAAATTGCTCAACAGAAAATTTAATTACTTTATGTGTCGCATGTAATAGCAAGGCGAATTTTGATCGCAAATGGCACTCCGCTTTTTATAAAGAAATTATGAGAAGGAATAAAAAAAGGAGATTTTATTATGGCTAAAGTAACACAGAGAGGCGCAAAAATCAGGCTTTATGATAGTACGGCAACGCCTATATATTTAGAGCTTGATTTTGATCTTGGAAATTTTACCGGGCCGATAGGAACGCCCAAAACTGAGGAGTTGCTTCAACTTGATCGGGGTAGTGCTACTTCAGACATGCACTATATTGAGGGCCCAGATACTCCAATGATGGAACCGGTGCCTGTTACGTTCGGGTATTTTTTGCAAAACGTAACTCAACAGACTTATCTTATTCATTGGTTGACTGCGATGAATGACGGTCTTTCTCAGACTGTTAATTCAAAATCCTTAGAATCTACCGAGTCAGATACTAACAGGGATGGCACTAATGCAAATCCAGCTTTTGCGGATTCCAATAAAAGTACATGCGATGTTGAATGGTTATCAGACACCGGTGGCACTGATTTCGGCTGGCGATACAACGGTGTTTTATTCCTTTTGGATCAGCAAACATTTGCTGAATCTGAATCGGAGATTACACTGTCATTAAATGGGATGTGTTACGGCACGATCACAGCTCTTACCGGGTTTACGGAAGGCACATCCGCTGAAGCATAATAGAAATGGAGGAGCAAATGGAAGAACAAGTAAAGTACGGGGATGTTGAAACTATATCGGAATTAGTGGCTGATGGTCTGCTATTTGATTCCAAAGGATTTACGGTCATTAAGGTCACGAAAGACGGGGATGAAAAGAAACTACGACTTCCTATTAAATCAACCGGAGTGGCCGAGTTTCAAGAGGAGTTATCAGGAAAGGCTCCGAAACCGCCGCAAACATTTGAACGGATCAAGAAAAACTCGGAGCAAGGAAAGGCCATGGGGTTAAAGCATGATCAAATGATGGTTGTGTTTGATAATACCGACAATGATTATATTGATGCTCTTGAAAAACACAATCAAGAATTTTCATGGCAGATTGCCGTTTTTGCACTCGATATTAACTGGAAGAAAAAAGACGGTTTGCTTGCTGAGTCATTTGAAGACAAAAGAGACATTTTAAAATCGAACAACATTACAGGGCATCAGATTAATAAGATTTACAAAGATGTTTCTCTGCTGACTCAGTTTGAGGAGGATAGGCAGGATTTTTTGTCAGAAAACTCTTAGGCTATACGGATGAGGTTGAGCAAAAATTATCATCGTTACGCCAGAAAAAAGAAGACATAACCGCCCTTTATTCTGACGTCTTGACGATGAAAGAATACCGCTTAACCCCTTTCCAATGGTCTTATTTATCACGGATCGACAAAAAAATATTAATCTATTCACGAATCATGGAAGTATATTATCTTGAATTTAGCCCAGAACGGGTTGAGATGCGGAAGCAAGCTAAAGAGGCGAAGCATAAGCGAAAGATGGACGGCCTAATGAACCGAATGCCAGCATTACAAAAGAGTCGTAGGTATAGATGACCACAAAAGAAACCAAAGTAATTGTAAGCGCAGAAACAAGTCGTTACGAACGTGGCATGAGGAATATGCAGCGCACCAATGCCAAAACGACTCAGGCGATTAATATGCAATGGGCATCGTCTGGTAAAGCTATGAAACAAGCAATGTTGTTGGGGGTTGGAGCTTTAGTGGCATTTGGAAAAATAGCAAATGATAAATTTAAAAGTTATGAAACTGCTCTTGTGGATATGGGGAAAGTAACGAATAGAAGTTTCAAGGATTTAACGGCTGACATAGCAGGATTGCCAAAAGAGATAGGATCATCAACAGAATTAATGAAGGGTTATTATCAAGTAATATCTGCTGGAATTACGGAACCGAAAGCGGCATTAGAATTGTTAACAACCGCTTCGAAGGCGGCAAAAGCGGCACATATTGAACAATCCGAAGTTATAAAAGGATTAACAAAGGTTATGAAGGGGTACGAGGGGCAGATTAAAACTACTGCCGATGCTGCCGATCTTTTATTCACATTGGAAAAAGTTGGGCAAACGACAGTAGCAGAGTTAATCCCCCATATTGGTGGGCTTGCAAAAATATCTCATGATTTAGGTATCAGTCAGTATGAATTGGCGGGCTCACTTGCACAGATAACCCAACTTGCCGGAGGTACAGACGAAGCAGTTGTTCAATATCAAGGTGTATTGACCGGTCTTATGAAACCAACAACGGATATGAAAGAAGCGACTAAAGCAATGGGTTTTGAAAGTTCCCAGGCAGCTATTCAAAGTCTTGGATTTGCCGGGGTTCTTAAAAAATTAAAAGAAGCAACCGGGGGTTCTGCTGAAAAAATGGCGGCACTTTTCCCAAAAATTAGGGGGTTAAAAGGTATAGCGGCATTATCAGTTGGAAGTTTTGGAGATTTGACAACCAAAATTAATGAAATGACCAACGGTGTTAATGCTGCGGATGATGCTTTTGAACGGTGGAAGAAGACATCTGCTGCTATTGAAGAGTTGTTTAGAAATAAGATTTCAGGAGTCTTGCGAGAAATCGGGGAGAAAAATGCACCAAAAATCAAAGAATTTTTAGAGTTTTTTTCCGATTGGTTGACGGACAATAAAGATTCAATAACAAATACATTCGGTGGTATGGCAGCAGGTTTGGGACTTAGCTTAAAAGCCTTACAAGAGTATGCGAAAATTTGGCAAACTCTTGGTTGGATATCATCAGGTAATAGGGGATTAATGCCCGAATATCAAGAGAAACCGAACTTACCATCAGCAGCAGATATAAGAAAAGCTAATGAATATGATGAAGGGTTACTTGGTGGGGGGTCTGGTGGATTCCCAAAAAGTAAAGGAACTGATGGTATATCTGCAATGGGCGGAGACATAACGAAGGCCGATGCTAAAGCACTTGAAGCAGCGAACATGGAATTTCAAATGGCATCAATTGCCAAAAGCGAGATGGAAATATTCCTTGAAAGTGAAAAATATCAAGCCCTAAAGGATATGGGGCAGGAACACCGCGAATGGGAAATGGAGGCCCTAACAGAATCTACAGAATATAAACAAGCAATGATGCAAACCGAACATGATACAGCATTAGAGATGATTCAATGGCAAACCGAGCAAAAAGCAAGGATTGAAAAAAGGTATCTGGATCAAAAATTAGCATGGACAAAAGATAATCACAAGAGAACTTTACAATTCACACAAGGCACATTCAATACTCTTATGAATTTATCGCAAGGGCATAACAAGACAATATTTGAGGTATCTAAGGCTGCTGCAACGGCTAATGCCATTGTATCAACCTATGCAGGGGCAGCGAATGCCATGAGGGATGTTCCATATCCATTTAATTTTGTAGCCGCAGCTTCGGTTTTAGCTTATGGTTTTGCGCAAGTTGCACAAATAAGATCACAATCTTTTGATAGCGGCGGCGGTGTTCCTGGTGGTTCAGGTGGTGCTACTGGTGGCGGGACTTACACATCCCCCACCGTTACGACTGATGCTTCAATGTATCAACCCGCTGAGAGTCAAGAAGATAAAAGAGGAACCCTGACTATCAACATACAAGGGGATTATATCGGGGATGAAGGATATATTGAAATGTTAGCAGAGAAAATTAGTGAAGCGGTTGAGGATAGGGATGTCACATTGATTGCCTCTAATTCTAAATACGCGGATGTAATAGCATAATGGCTATAAGAATCACATATAATTCAGTAAATGTTGATTTGCAGATTGCAGAGAACAGCTTAGAAGTTGAGCATGTTCAAGAGTACAGCCAGAACAAATCGGGCTCAGGTAAGACAGAGCAGATAAATCAATATGGTGCTTATATCATAACCTTTGATGCGTATTTTCAAGTGGCTGTAGAACGTCAGCTTCAAGCGTGGTGGTCTTGGGCCAGGCAGGGAAAGGAATTTTCGTTTGCAATGGATTCAGGCAATATCGGAAGTACAACCCTTGACGCTTCAGCGGCCGCAGGTCAAAAGAATGTCCCCCTACTTTCGACAACCGGATTCACAGCAGCCGACGAATGTTTGATTAAGGCAAATGACGTTGACGATGAATTTGAAATTGTAATTATAGCCTCAGTGGATTCGGGTGTAAAAGTCGTTGCTACCGACAACTTGATATTTTCTTATAATTCTGCTGACACTTTTAGGCATAGGCATTATTGGCCGACTCTTAAAACATTAGACAAGAAGTTCAAACCCGACAGAGACGGTAACTGGTATCGTTGGAAATTTTCATTTGCCGAGGTTTTGTAATGCTAACTACAAATTCTACATTTTCAGCAAAGCATGATTTGGACTACAAAATTCCTATGTACACCGTTTCGTTTGACGGTGAAAGTATATCATATTGCAATCACCTTCCATTGGGTGGTGGAAGTGAGTCTCATAAAAAATATTTAAAAAGCATATCCGGTTTAGCACAGAAAGTAAATCCTGAATCCGGGAGCGCGTCAATTAGCAGCATTACGATTAATATTATTGATTATGACGATGAGATAACCGCTCTTTTGGCAACTGATACCTATTACTTTCACCGGAAAAAAACAACAATCAAAGCCGGATATATGGGCATGGCTGAAGAAAATATGATGACTGTAATGACCGGATGGGTAACAGGGTTGAAGTTAAGTAAAGACCTGATTGTCTATCAGTTTGCGGTTACAGATCCGACAAAATGGATGCAGAGAAAAATATTTAGGGGCGCTGAAGACTCAATCGTAACGCTATCAGGAAATCCAATAAATATCCTATTGGCGTGTTTGACTTCAACCGGAGACGGAGATAACGGCGCTTATGATTATTACGTTGCTGCAAATAGTTTGGGGATTGATACCGACTATATTAACGTAACTGCAATTGAGAAGGTGCGGGATGATTGGTTTCCGGGCGATAGTCATTACATGAAAATTACCATAGACGAAAGAATCAAAGCCAAAGACTTTTTTGAGAAAGAAATATTCAAACCTTTAAACTTGTACCCGATTATAGACGGTCAAGGTAGGTTTAGCATTAAACCATTTAAGCCCCCACTTGCGGCGACGGAAGAAGTACAATCGTTTAACGAAGATAATATTATTGGACTTCCCAAGTGGGATGCCAATTTATCTTCATTAGTGAATGAGGTTGAATTCCATTATGACTACGATCTTGACGATGACGAATTTGACACACAATTATTTTATGTTGATTCGACCTCTATAAACAATAGGGGGCCTGGCAAAAAACCGATTACTATTAAAACCAAAGGACTCCACACAAGCTACAGTCCATCTTCTATGACCGGACATACCTTAGACATACTTTCAACTCGAAAGGATAGAATATTTGGCAGATTCGCTACCCCTCCGATCAAGTTAAAATTAAAAACATTTTTTTCAAGGTGGTTATCCGAGGCAGGTGATATTGTTCCTTTCACACATTCAAAAGTTCCCGATATTGCGGCTGGCACGCGGGGATATACCGCCGAGCGTATGGAAATAATTAATAGAAGTGTGGACTGGGCAAAGGGTAATGTATCGATTGAATTGCTGAACACCGGATTTGCCAAAGGAACTTATGGAGTTATTTCTCCGGCCATGACTGTAGTAAGCGCTTCCGATGCAGAGAATTTCGTGGTGTCTGTGGCTGATGCTGCAAAATACGCTGATCTAACCAGCCCAGAGGTCCAGGTATGCGATTCTAAAATGAGACAGAGAAAAGTAAATGCTACGCTTTTGACCGTGAATACCACAACCGGGGCTTGTGCTTGTGACGCTTTGGGGTTTACCCCTGATGCCGGGGATATAGTTCTGTTTGCTGATTATGACGATTGCACGGATGAACAAAAAAAATGGGGTTTTATTGCGAACAGTTCCAACAAATTAGGCACGGCTGAAGATGACGCACATTTAATAATATGAGGCAATAAATGGCACTTGAAATATTCAGAGCAATTTCAAATTTACGCTTGGTTTTAGAAACCGAGACTGATTACGACTCGCCGGACAACGAGCTTACTTATAAAGCTATTCGTGAAATGATCGAAATTCTATATCAGCTTACGCTCGATACCGGCGATAGTGGGACCGCTACGGGAAACCCGACAGAAACAACCCTCACGGACTATTTCAAGAGCTATAGTGTTGATGAGCATAATGGCAGGACTTTAGTAATATGTTCCGGAAATGCAAAAGGAAATTTTTATACCATTGACGATACCACCGCCACGACAATCGTATGTACCGGAGACACCCTTTTAGCAGACGGTGTTTTGTCCGGCGATGATTATAAAATACTGTATGACATTAAAACCCACACAAGCGGACACAATCACAATGGGGTTAATTCGGCAAGTGCGACGGTTGCTGATGGTCAAATAACGGCGGCGAAACTTGCATCAAGTGCGGTTACTCAGACAAAATTAAAAACATCTTTGGGAAGTGTAAATCATAATTCAACAACATTGACTCTCAAAATCTTACCTGGTGGGTCATATGGTTTTAGAGAACAATACAAAATGACGGATACATATTCGGGAGCATGGGAAGGTCATCCTTTAAAAGCGGATGCAGGTTTTGCTGGTTGGACTACCTATGCGACAACCGTTGGATTAAAAAGTGCTGGTGGTCCCAAGGTATTGTATGCACAGCAAAGATATGTAACTTCTTCCGGCGAAGTTTTTTGGATATTTATTCTCAGGGATAAGGCAACCAAAGAAATTTCATCTGTTTGGCAAGCCCCTGACCATCCTTGTTTTGGCAATGGTGGAAAACCTCAATTAGTTCCCCATCCTTTTCCGGGTTATGATGATACAAAAGATGAAATAATTGTAATCAATCCATCAAAAGAAAAAGTTCTTGAAATGAAGAGAAAGACTATCGTGGAGTCAGAAACCGAACCGGACAGAGATATGATTGATGTTATTTTGGAAGATTACGACCTTGACGAAACAACCGAACCTAATTGGCCTACAGAAAAAGTTACGGTAGGTTTACCTCCTGATTGGGAAGAAAAAGCCATGGGTGATTCTATTGTGCCAATTCGAAAAGTGATACCAAGGCCTGTTTATATAAAAACAGCAGCTTTAAAATTTAAACAGATAAAAGGAGTCGAGCTATGAGAAAACGATTATTTTTAATTATTTTGGCAGTGCTTTTTATGGTCTCAAATGTTTGGGCCGCTGGAACCGCATCGCAGTCATTTTCATGGATTACCCCAAACATGGCCCAGTTAGTGTTTACCTGCACCGGGGATGCCGCTGACGGGACTATACCGGACACCGACACAACGGATGGTAGAATCCTTGGATTGTATTTATATCGAGTTATAGTCAAAAATACAACGGCTCAGACTGACTGCACAGACGATTCGGACGTTTATATTTTAGATGAGGGTGCTGTTGATCTTCTTAACGGCCAGGGGGTTGACACTCTGGATAAGGATGCTGAAAACTATATCAGGCTTTATCGAAAAGACCCGATTGTAGGGCCTGTTACTCTTGATGTGAATAGTCAAGCGGAAGTTTCTGCTGTTTATACTGTAACCGTAATCCTTGCAAAGTAGGTGAAAAACATGAAGAAATTAATTACAATATTAAGCCTTTTATTGACGCTATATATTCCTAACCTATGGGCTATGTGTGAGTGTGATATGTGGGTGGGGAGTACGACAGAAGCGGGATTGGTCGAACTCGCCACCGATGAAGAAACCGTAACTGGAGCTTCTGATGCGGTGGTATGCACCCCTGGAAATATTACGGCAAAGATGGCGGCACCCGGAGCCATAGGCGGCACAACCCCGGCGGCTGGTGCGTTTACAACCTTAGCCGTTACCCAAAATTTTCAGCCCACAAAAGGTTCTGACGTTGCGAGTGCCGGGGCCATGACCCTCGGGAACGGCAACCTGTTTGACATTACCGGAACCACGACGATTAATACGATTGTCTCAAAGGGCATTGGAACCATTGTGGTTCTTGAATTTGACGGTGCGCTTCAGTTAACCCATTCAGCCGACTTATTCTTGCCTACCGCTGGAAATATCACAACCGCTGCCGGAGATATTGCTGCTCTGTACGAGTACGCTTCTGGTGACTGGCGGTGTTTTAATTATATGCGGGCTGATGGGACGGTATTGAGTGGCGTGGCTGCTATCACCAGCGGTTCAATAACGGGAATAACCGACCTTGCCATAGCTGATGGTGGTACTGGAGCAGGGACAGCGGCAGATGCTTTCACGGCTTTAAAACAGAATGCCACAGGTGCAGCCACAGGCGTTGTTGAACTCGCCACCAATGCCGAAACCGCAGCATTTACAGACGAAAGCCGGGCGGTTACTCCCGAAGGGCTCGGCTATGCAATGGCTGGTTTGCTGGCTTATGGTGTTCAGTGGGATGAAGATTTGTCAAGTCCGACACTGACACGAACTGGGGCCTTGGCAGGTTTAGCGGCCGCCGCCAGTCCCGGAAATGCGGCACTTCCTATCCATGCCGCTATGAGACGATGTATTCTGAGCGATGCCGGA
>Ga0222695_1000451_pt1 | contig 22548 bp, 18 predicted proteins | sample AntAcemetage1398_FD_179834 | JGI IMG/M metagenome (GOLD analysis project Ga0222695, IMG submission 179834) | Saline water microbial communities from Ace Lake, Antarctica - #1398 | ecosystem: Environmental > Aquatic > Non-marine Saline and Alkaline > Saline | place: Antarctica: Ace Lake...
CTGGAAATCCGGAAATGGTCATTGAAAAAATGTGGAGGCTTGCCAGTGATCTTAAAAGAAAAGGTTTTGAAAACGTAAAAAAAGTTGTTGTTGATGATTTTCTATATGGGAAAAAAGGTGCTTATGCGATTCCAAAGGCAGGAAGCGGAGATAATGCCTATCTTGCACCTATTGCGCCACTTTCCCTGAACTTTAATTCCTGTGAAATTTATGTTGTTTCAACTGAAGTTGGTTTGCCAGTGAAAGTTCAGGTAACTACGCCGGGCGGTCACTTTATAATTTCAAACACTGCAAAAACTGTAAAGGGTGGCGGTAACGGTCTGATAGTTGGAACAATGCCTAAAAATGGAAAGACAGAGATCATCATTAAAGGAACTCTGGGTGCAGCGAGAAGAAAACCTGTAATAGTATATAAAAAAGTGTGGAATCCGACAAATCATTATGTTTCCACCTTGCTGAACCTGTTAGGCAACAAAGAGGTTCCAATTAAGAGAAAGAAATTAAATTCTTCAATTTTCAGTACTAAGAAAAATATCAACTACATTCATAAAAGCAGTCCACTTAGAGATATTCTTACTGTAATGAACAGATTTTCTTCAAATTTTATGGCTGAAAGTGTTCAGTTCTTTATGGGAGCTATTCTTCGAGGCAACAAGACTCAAGGCGTTGAATTGCTTAAGGAATACGCTTTGAATCAGCTGGGAGAGACAGTTGATATCGTTAACGGCAGCGGTCTTGGAAATGCCTATAACAAGTTGTCTGCCAGGTTTTTTGTTAAGCTGTTAAAAAACATATACAAAAATGGATATGACAGTATTGATTTCTTTTCTACCATGCCTGTTATGGGTGAAGACGGCACATTGAAAAGGGCCTCAAAGGATGATGATTGTGTTGGTTTTATACGGGGAAAAACCGGGTCATTAACTGGCGTTGCCGCTTTAAGTGGCATAATGAAAACGAAAAGCGGTAAAGTGTTTCTTTATTCGTTTACTGTAAATAATTTCCCGTCAAAAAGATTTAAACCTATGTGGAATTTCAGAGACAAGATCATGCAGAAGATCTGGAAGGAGTTTTAATGTTATGCAGATAAATTCTGTCTGGCATCTAACTCATTCTTCAAGATCACTTAGAATTAATATCAGTGGTAATGATCCTAAAGCGGCAATCATTTTTACAGAGCCGCAAAAAGGTGAAAATGTTAAAGAATCAACGCGGATTGCACTGGAAAAAACTGCTAAGAAAATTAAATTAAGAAAGTATCTTATCATAAGTGAAGAAACAACAATTTCAGCTGGGCCATTTAATATTTCAGTAAGAGATATTGATAAGGATGGTGAGCGTTGCAATATTTTAATAAATGATCAGCTACTGTTTTTAACTTTTGTTCCTGAGAGTTCTTACGTTCTTCCTGAAAATGTTACTCTACTTTTTCCTGCTCAGTCGTTTCCTGATGGGTATTATCTTGCTGAAGTCCTTGAATATATTGAGAGAAATTCAATAAAAAAGGCTATTGTTTCCGGTCTTTATTCTAAAGAATGGAGCAAGGTGTTTTTAGCATTGATAGAGTGTTCTATAAAGGATAATGTTGCTCAGCAGGGACTATTTATTTGAAATTTAAAGAAGATCAGAGAAATACTTTTGTACTTATAGTTGCAATGCTTATTGGAGTTCTTGCCGCTTTTGGTGCAATAGGTTTCAGAACCATGATATTGGAAACGCAGAAACTTTTTTTTCTGTCCAAAGACCATTCTATTTCCTTTCTTGAAAATCTTGCATGGTGGAAGAGGCTTCTTCTGCCGTCTTTAGGCGGATTGCTTGTCGGAATTATCGTAAACAGATTTGCAACTGAAGTTAAGGGAAGCGGAATTCCTGAAGTAATGGAATCTGTCGCAAAGAAAAGTGGATTTGTCAGAGGACGAGTTCTGATAGTAAAAGCGATTGCCGCGGCAATAACCATTGGAAGCGGCGGGTCGGCCGGACGTGAAGGTCCCATTGTTCACATCGGAAGTGCTATCGGAAGTGCAATCGGTCAGTTTCTCAAAGTTTCGGCAAGACATATGAGAACTTTTGTAGCATGTGGAGCAGCTGCTGGTATTGCTGCAACATTTAATGCTCCTATTGCCGGTGCGCTTTTTTCACTTGAGGTCATTCTTGGGGAAATGCAAGTGATAAGCATGTCTGCTATTGTTCTTTCATCTGTTGTTGCAGCTGTTGTATCAAGACATTTTCTTGGTGATTTCCCAGCATTCAGTGTTGTTGCCTACGAAATGATCAGTTACAGGGAATTTCTTGTCTATGCTTCACTTGGTGTCGCTTCGGGGCTCGTTTCTGCAGCTTTTATCTATACCCTCGGGTTTTCAAGGAAGTTTTTTGACGGACTGAAGATAAATCCGATCATAAAACCAGCCATAGGAGGATTCCTTGTAGGTGTTATCGCCTTGTGGGTTCCGCATGTTTTCGGTGTTGGATATGAAACTATCAATGCTTCTTTGCACAGCAAACTGCCATTACTTATTCTTCTGGTTGTACTTTTTGCAAAAATAGCTGCAACGTCCCTTACTCTCGGATCAGGTGGTTCGGGCGGTATTTTTGCCCCTGCACTTTTTATTGGTGCTACTCTTGGTGCGCTTTTTGGTGATCTTGGCGCTCTTGTTTTTCCTGGATTCACTGCTCCCGCTGGAGCCTACGCTCTTGTAGGAATGGGTGGAGTTGTTGCAGCTGTAACCCATGCTCCGATATCCGCGATTCTGATAATTTTTGAACTTACAAACAACTATCAGGTTTTTCCACCACTTATGCTTACCTGTGTTTTAGGAGTTATGATCTCGACCTATCTTTCACCAAATTCAATCTATTTATCAAAGCTTGTTTATAAAGGGATCAATCTTAGAGAAAAAAGAGATATAAATCTTCTGAAAGGAATTAAAGTTTCCGAAATAATGGAATGTTCTCCATTGATCTTTAACTGTGCTGTGCCTTTTGATAAAATTTCAAAGAAACTTCTTGTCGGCAAACAACCATTCCTTTTTGTAGAGGACAACGATGGTCAGTATTTAGGAAGTATTGAACTTAACGATATCAGGGAAATGGTTCCCGATCAGAAGCTTATTGACAGTATAATTGTCGCCAAGGATGTTGCAAGAAACGATATTCCCTATGTTCTCAAAGACGATAACCTTGATGTTGTGCTGCATATTATCGGGAAAATGGAAAGGTCGGCGGTGGCAGTTGTTGATAATTCAACTAGCAGAAAAATAATCGGTTATGTCACAAGGACATCGGTTATTGACGAATACAACAGAATGCTTTTTAAACAGGATCTTTCAGGCGGATTTTCCTCCATTATGGATGCAATTGACAAGGGAAGAACAATTGAAATTCTAGGCGAAATGCATATCGGTGAAATAGATATTCCAAGCAACTGGATAGGTAAAACTATCAGAGAAATTGATATTAGAAGAAAAAAGAAACTTGAAATTGTTCTTATACACAGAGACATTGCAAAAACAGAAAAAGGCATTGACGGAAGACCCGCAGTTTTTCCTGCACCTGACGTTGTTCTTAACGCGGGAGATAGACTTCTAGTCCTTGGAAAACCCGTGGATATCAGGGGATCGTTTAAGTAATCCCCTAAATCCCCTTTGACAAGGGGACTTGCTTTTCCCCCTTTTTGAAAGGGGGTTAGGGGGATTTTCTCTTCCCACTGTTGATAATTCACGAAAAAGGGTTATAAGAGGGAAAGTTTTTGGAGAACGAGCTGATCCGATGATGAAAATAAACATGAACGAACTTCTTGAAAGGGCCAAGCTTAAAGAAAGCACTTTCTATATTGTTCTTGCCGTCATAATTGGTATCTGTGCCGGCATCTCCTTCCTTGTCTTTCATTGGATGATAAATTTCATGTCAACTTTCCTTATCGGTGAAGATACGGGAAATGCTGTCGAGGGCTTTAAGAGGCTTCCTTTTTACTACAAGGTTCTTCTGCCTCTTTCCGGAGTTTTTGTCAGTGGTTTTATCATTAAATATATCAGCAAAGAAAGTGGTGGAGCCGGGATCGGTCTTCTTTTAAAAGTGATAAAGGTGAAAAACGGTGTTTTGCCTCCCATAATGATCATCTTTAAGGTCATTACTTCGGCGCTTTCAATTGCAACGGGTGTTCCACTTGGAAGTGAAGGGCCTATCATCATGATAGGTTCAGCCGTTGGTTCATCAATTGGAAGATTGTTTAAAATAACGATCTCGAAGGTCAAGCTTCTTGTGGGTTGCGGTGCTGCAGCCGGTCTTGCTGTCGCTTTTAATGCACCGATTGCAGGAACTATACTTGCGGTTGAGACGGTACTTGGAAATTTTGCGATAGGAACCTTGACGCCGATAGTTGTTGCTGCTGCTACTGCCAGTTTTTTCGGCGCATACTTTCTTCCGGGTCATCAAGTTATTCCTGCAGAGGCTCTTGGGTTTTCAGCACAAGTGAGTTCCGGAACAGAGATACTTTTGTTTGTGGTTTTTGGACTTGTTAACGCTTTTCTCGGTGTCGGCTTGATCAAACTCACATATTTTAATTCCAATATCTTTGACAAGATCAAGAAGAAAATTCCTGAATATTTTCATACACCTTTGATTATTCTTCCTTTTGCTCTCGTTGTTCCTTTTGTGCCGGAACTTTACGGACTTGGAAGAGATATTATGCTTGCAGGTGACGGTTTTTCATGGGAATTTCTTATTGCTCTTGCTCTACTTAAACTTTTCTTTCTGTCTTTTGCCTTTTCCAGCGGAGCAAGTGGCGGAATTTTCTTTCCCATACTTTTTGTCGGCTATATTTTTGGACTTGGTTTTGGAAAACTGGTCCCTGTCTTTTTCCCTGAGCTTGGAACGGGAATGGGAATAAGTTTTGCTTCCGTGGGAATTGGAGCACTTCTTGGAGCTGCAACGCAGGAGCCGATATCTTCACTTATTATCGTTTTTGAAATTACAAAAGATTACAATATTCTTCCTGCTCTCATGCTTTCAACAGTTGTGTCGGTGCTTCTTTCAAAAAAAATGTCCAACTTCTCCATTTATAACTACCAGCTAGCTAAGGAAGGAATTTCTCTTGAGGAAAATGAGGAAGTTACACTGATGAGTGAAAACCATGTGGAGCTTTGTTACGTTAAAGACTGTGTAACTGCTCATCTCAATGACAAGATCATTGATATTGTCGATAAGATGAGAGAGCTGGAAAGATTTGAATGTTATGTTATTGACGATAACGGAAAGTATATGGGTGCACTGAACGGAATTCTGACTTCGCCTAGAGAAGTTAACTATAATCTGATAAATCCCATTATTATGGCAAGAGATCTGATCGATATATCCTTTCCGGTCGTTTTCCCTGATACACCGCTTTCTGATGCCGTGAAGAAAATGACGCAGAAAAAGGTTATTGAGTTGCCGGTAATTGACAGCGAAGGCGCTTTGATCGGTAGCATACATGAGCATGATATAATTGAGTTCTACAACAAAGAGATCCTTTCAAAGAGCAGTATGCTTAAAACTGTGCATAGATCTGAAGGAAGGGAACAGAAATCCATTGAATATCTTGATGATTATGTTCTTGAATCTGTTTCTTCGACTCCTCGAATGTGGGGGAAGACATTACTTGATCTGAAATTCAGAGAAAAGTTCAATGTTCTCATCCTGGCCGTTAAGGAAAGGGACAGCAAAAAGAGTGCGATCTCTCCTTCAAGAGAATTCAAGCCGGGAGACATACTTATTGCCGCGGCAACAACGGACGATATGGAAAACTTTATTAAGAATCTGGAGAAGGGAGGCAGTTAGCTTGGGTAAGCTTCTGATATTATTAGTAGTTATTCTGTCAGTGTTTTCTTGTTCAAATGCAGCCCACAACTTTGAAAATGATATCGAAAAAGATGAAGGTTATCTTGATGCAGATACCATTGAGGGGCATCCGGTTTATGACATAAAGATAATCGGAAATGAGGAAAATGTTCTTTCCTGTCATCTGACATTTAAAACGGAAGAATCTGTTCAACCAACCGTAAAGTACTTTTCTGAGGAAGGAAAAGGTTACGAGCTTAAAGCGGAAAGTGAAGGAACAGGCCATACGTTTTTTCTCTGGGGAATGAAGCCTGAAAGAAAATATACAGTTGAAATATATCTGGATGATGAAGAACGAGCTGAAACTGCTGAGTTTGTTTCCGGAAAACCGCCTGAGACGGCTCCCGGGTACACTTTAAGAGTTAAAACCGACAGGGTCAGTGATGGTTTTGTGCTTTTCACAAGTTCATCAACTGTTGCCGAAGATATCTATCCCCTCGCTCTTATGATTGATACTGATGGCGATATAGTTTGGTATTTTGAATACTATATGGCAGGATATGATGCCCTTGGAGATATGCATTATATCGAAGAAACTCAGACGATTATAATCAGTATTATCAAAGGTCCGAACATGGGTGATATTCCTGCAGAAGAGGCAATAGAAATAGATCTTGCCGGAAATGTCGTGTGGAAATCAAGAGAGTATCCAAACATCTATTACTCGAACGATGAAAGCTGGCATCACGTCTATTACAGATTGCCTGATGATACCATTGCTACGCTTAGATGGGATCTGTCAGGAACCAATATCGCAGACAAGATCGTAAATCTTGATAGGGATTACAATGTGCTCTGGGAATGGCGGTATCTGGATTATTTTGAACCACCGTCCTGTGATCCTGATGATTGGTGTGACTGGACTCATTGTAATCAGGTCGTAATGAAAAAAGAAAAAAATGTTGTCTATCTCAATGTGAGAAATATGTCAAAATTCTATAAAATTGATATGGAAACTGGTGATATTATCTGGGCTTTGGGCGAGGGTGGTGACTTTACATTTGTCGGTGACAATCCTGACCAGTGGTTTCAGCGTCCCCATGCTCCGAAAGTTGCAGGAGAAAATGACGATAGAATTCTTTTTTATGACAATGGATCATTTGAAAGAGGATATAGCAGAATTGTCGAGTATACTATTAACGAAGAAACTATGGTTGCTGATATAAATTACACCTATCATGGTTTTGGTTCAGGTCATCAATGGTTTGCTAATGTCTGGGGCGATGCTGATTATCTGCCTGGCGGAAATTTTTTTGTTACAGTGGGATTACCTGATATTGAAACTGAAAACCGTTTTTTTGAGATTACAAGAGATGGTGAAATGGTCTGGGAACTCGTTCTTGAAGGTGGCGAGACCTGGAACAGAACTCTATATAATTCAGAGAAATTCATTCCGCCTTTAAAAAAGATCGAAAAGTAGAAAAACATTAAACTTTACATCCAGTCATCAATAAATAAAATGCTGTGGAAGCAATTCTGGAGGGGCCTGTGAAAAGATTATCTGTTGTTTTTTTTATGTTTTTAATTGGATCTGTGATGATATCCTGCGGTGGACCCGAAAGTTATAAGACACCGCTTATAAATTTAGCTGACATTATTCAGAGTGAGTGTGTTGAGCCTGACGGAGATGAAATAAAGAAAGAGGAATTTTTTGCTGAAGTTCAAAGTGGCAATCTTTTAATTCTTCATACAAATATTCTTGCCCCTGAAAATACTGAAATGGGGATAGTTGATTTGGATGGAAACTTCTCATACGAAGGTCAGTTTAACTATTACTATCTTGAAGCAGGAGAAGAGTTCATCAGTGTAAGAGAGACTTTTAGGGAGTCATCTTCACAAAAGAACTGTTACTATGATCTCAAGATCCGTGTAAAAAATATTTCCGGAGGTATTTACGATCTTTCTCTTTTTGATAAAAAGGGACGGCTTCGTTTTACCGACGAGGTTAGTGTAAGATGAATCCGGAAAGAGTTGTCGTTCTCAAGTTCGGCGGGTCTTCTCTAAGCAGTACTGAATCTATCGATAAAGTCGTCTCAATTATAAAAAACAGAGTGCAGCAGGGTTTTAATGTTGTTGCCGTGGTTTCAGCGAGAGGAAAGACAACGGAAATACTCCTTGAAGATGCCAGAAAGTATGCTCCTGAAGGTAATCCTAGAGAGTTTGATATGCTTTTGACCACTGGCGAGAGAGCCAGTGCCGCAATTGTTGCAATGGCCCTTTCCTCACAGGGGATCCAGTCTATTTCGCTGACCGGTTCGCAGGCAGGAATAATCACAGATGACAAACACACGAATGCTAGGATAGTTGAGGTAAGACCTCACAGAGTTATAGAAGCGTTAAATGAAGGGAATGTCGTTGTTTTAGGTGGGTTTCAGGGCGTCAGTTTTAAAAAGGAAGTTACAACTCTAGGCAGAGGTGGAAGTGATACTACTGCAGTTGCAATAGCAGCTTCACTTGAGGCAGAAAAATGTGAGATCTTCAGTGATGTGGACGGAGTTTATAGCGTTGATCCTGCCATAATTCCAGGAGCAAAACTTCTTGAGGAAGTAAGCTATCAGGAAATGCAGGAACTATCAGAAGCCGGAGCTAAAGTTCTTCATTCAAGGGCAGTGGAATTTGCAAAATCGAAAGGAATTGAAATTCACTGCAAAAACACCTTCGACCCCAAAAAGGTTGGAACTATAATAAAAGGTTTTGAAAATGCAGCTCCCAGAAAAATAGGTGTGGCTTATGAAAGAAATGTTATTCTTGTTCATACATACGAAAATAATTCAAATGAGCTGGCGACAATAGAAAGTGTTTTGAAGTTCTGTGATAATAACAATGTCTCTGTAAAGCAGGTGTCTTTTCATCAGGGCTATAAGGGTAGTATGGTTGGAAGTTTTATCTTTTCAAAAAAAGAGAATTATTCCTGTGAGAATTTTATAGAAAATCTCAAGGAAAAATTTACTTCCAACATCGAAATATTTGAGGATCTTTCTGCAGTTTCAATTGTGGGTGATGGAATAACTGATCGACAGGAAGTTCTTCTTAACTCAATTGATACATTGAAAAATAACAGCATAAAAGTCTTTGCATTTCATACAAGTTCGTTCAGAATTAGCATGCTCGTAAAGAGTGAAAATCTTGATAAATCAGTAAAATTAATGCATAGTTGTTTAGGCTAAGTTTATAGTTTTTTTCAGAGGTCTATTTATGAAAAACTTATTTTTATTCATTATGGTTTTCTTTCTTTTCGTTTCTTGCGAATCAAAGATGAGAGCAATCCCTCAAAATGATGATAGTCTGTCCACGACCGATCAAACTCAGACAGATGACGAGCAGGGTTCAGATGATGCCGCTTTCCGTGATGAATCACAGGATGAGAACGTTGAAGACGACGACGATATGATTCCTGATGAGACCACTGATGAAACTGCTGATGAGCTACAGGATGAGATGCAGGATGAGATGCAGGATGAGATGCAGGATGAGATGCAGGATGAAGTCGTTGATGAAGTGCCTGATGTCGATAGTTGTGTTAATGAGTGTTACGAGGGACCGCTTTCCTGTGATGGTGACAATTTGATGGATTGTATTATGGGTATGACGGGGTGTACGGTTGAAGTATTGGACACGGCCTGTGCTGATAATGGGCAGGAGTGTGAACAATTGATTGGTGGCGGACAGTGTGTTTCTCCTGAAGTGGAGCTTGATCTTGGATCCACTGGTGGTAGTCCGCAAACAAGGACTGCTAGTCATCAAATGAAAGGAAACAGGTTTACGATGAAGTCAACGGTACGCTTAACACGTTTTTCATACGCTTTAAGACCGATGGAAGATCAGGATTTTATCTTTTTTGTCTATGTGGATGAGGGAGGTTACAATTGGACGTTAATGTACGCGTCTGCCGCTCTTGCTGTTACAACGGAGAGTGATGCTAAGTATTATGATTCGCCTGAGATTAATATTTCTCTGGAAAAGGACAAAGAGTACGCAATAGGAGTCTTTTTTGATAAAGAGGTTCAGTATGTCTATACATCAGGAGATGCTGGTGATTTTGGAGATGGAAATCATTGGGGACTGTTTAGTAAGGATGGTTTGCCAAATGATTTGCATACGCCACCTGATACCACAGACTCGGACGTCTATAATGATTATACCTATGCAATGAAACTGTATTATAGATAAGTTGATAATTTTAATGATATAGCGTGATGGGGTTTTCTATGAAGAATGTGTTTTTTATGGTTTTTACGGGATTATTTTTCTTTGTTTCATGTGATTCTGAAACAAGAATAACTCCAGAAAATGATGAAGATGGTTCATCTGTGACTGATCAGACTCAGACAGATGACGAGCAGGTCTCTGATGATGATCCTACATGCACAGATGATAAGACAAAGTGTATGGACAACTCTGTTTTCAAATGTGAAGACAGTGACTGGACTGAGTGGGACGATTGTACAGCGCAGGGAATGATCTGTGCGATAAAGGCCGGCGAAGCACAGTGTATTGCTGATTCAGGTGATACAGGAAATACAGGCGATACAGGAAATACCGGCAACACAGGAAACACAGGAAACACAGGAAACACAGGTGATACAGGAAACACAGGTGATACAGGAAACACAGGAAATACAGGAAATACAGGAAACACAGGTGACACAGGAAACACAGGTGATACAGGAAACACAGGTGATACAGGAAACACAGGTAATACAGGAAACACAGGAAACACAGGTGATACAGGAAACACAGGTGATACAGGAAACACAGGTGATACAGGAAACACAGGTAATACAGGAAACACAGGAAACACAGGTGATACAGGAAACACAGGTGATACAGGAAATACAGGTGACACAGGGAATACAGGTGATACAGGAAACACAGGTGACACAGGGAATACCGGTGATACAGGAAATACCGGTGATACAGGAAATACCGGAGATACAGGAAACACCGGAAGTTGTACTCCTTATGTTGATAAAAGGTGTAATGGAGATGCAAACGTTGAAACATGTAATGCATCTGGTGATGGCTGGGTAGTTACAAGTCTCTGTAGCGACTCCTGTGAGAATGGCCGATGTATTGTTAATCCGGACTGTACTCCTTCAGAAAGAAGATGTGTCGGTCAGACTGCACAGAAATGTAACGATGACGGACTTGCATGGATAGTTACAGATGTCTGTACTTACGGTTGTCTTGCCGGAGAATGCACCGGGGACTGTGAAACTGGAGAAAAAAGATGTAACGCAGATGGTAACGCTCAAGAATGTGACGGTGACGGCAAATGGCAGCTTGTTGAAAGTTGTACTGTACTAACTCCATGTATCGATCAGATGGGTGTTTGCTCGGAAGAGGAGATAGATTATGTAGGTATTACTGAGACCATGGGTGGAGTTTACTATTTTAGCGGCAATGTTTCACTTACATCTATGACAACTATAAGTGTTGATCCGGCAATAGGATATCTTGAGATTCATGCTGGCGGAGACATAACGATTGATGAAACGTCAGGAATATTTGCCAATGCGATAGTTTGCGGACCTAGAAATGGTTCATCCTCAAATGGATACAGCATGGGCGGAGGTTCAGGAGCGGGACATTATTCTTCCGGCGGTTCTACAAAATATTATTACGACTACAACAATAAATATAAGACTTTGTCCGGAGCATCTTCAATTCCGAGTATAAATATTCTTGACTACAACATCGGTTCTTGCGGAGGTTCAAATTATGTTGGAACTGCAGGAGGAAAAGGTGGTGGAGCTATAGTTCTTTATGCAAACAATATTGATCTTGATGGAACCCTTCAGGCAAATGCTGCTGCAGGTGTTTCAAGTCAGTATGGTGGTTCCGGTGGCGGCTCAGGCGGTTCAGTGATCCTTTATGGAGGAACTATAGATGTTGCTTCAACAGCAGATATTAGTGCTTCCGGTGGTTCAGGTGGTACAGCTAGTTACAGTTCGAGTTACAGCGGTGGGGCAGGGAGTGTGGGTATGATAAAGATTCTCTCGGGTCAGCTTTCTGCAATGATCGTTGACGGCTCTGCGAGTATTAGTTCACAAAACATAAAAACAGTTGCTCCTTCAGAGTTGATGTCTTCTTCAACGCATCCTGATGAAACGAAGTGGTACAATGATGGGTTTACAGATGCAATGGTAAGCTGGAACAGACCGACATATCTTGATGTCGCCGCATATTTCTACAAAGTTAACCAGACACAGGTAAGTGTTCCTGCAAGTGGGAATGGAATCTATACTGTAGATAACGCGACAATTCTCGATTCAACTGATTTTTCAGCAGGCACGAACTTTTTTCATCTTGTTACACAGGATTTCAATGCACAGACTGGTACAGTTGAGAACAACTTTAAGATAAACATAAACACAGCTCCGCCTACGATCACGTCTTCTTCTCATAGTAGTCAGACTACATTTTATGATGCTGCTGTTGTGGGTCTTAACTGGACAGATCCTTCAGGCAAAGCGGGTAGTTTTCCGTATTATAAATACATTTGGGACATGTATGCTGACACAACCCCAGGACTTTCTGCAGGTGTTCAGACAGATAATAAAGATCTTACCCAGACAGGTGTTCCTGATGGTATATGGTATCTTCACGTTATCAGTCTTGATACAATGGGGTATCCTACAAAAACTGCAAGACATTTTAAAGTTAACGTCGGACTGGAACCTGGAAAAGGAAATGTCGCAGGAATCGTCAAGGCTAGTGGAACGAACGATCCTATAGGAAATGCGACTGTGAAGATCAATGGTGGCATATGGACAACAGCAACAGACGGTTCAAGTGGAGCATATTCTTTTGGTGATGAAACAATTTATTCCAACACAGAATATTCATGGCCTAAATGGGAAGTTTCCGTTGAAGCTCCGGGTTATAAAAAGAGTGTTCAAAGTATTGATGTTACTGCTGATGAAAGTACTCCGCTCCATTTTTTCCTTGAATCTGAATAACATTTACTTTTCAGTGAGTACTAATTTTTTCCCCACCCAGAGTAACTGGCTGGAATTTTTATCTATTAACAACCATTTCAACCGATCGATATACTGGTTGCCTTTCCGACAATTTGTCACTTTTTCTTAGAGGCTTACATCCTCTCAACAACTTCTATCCCTAAAAGATCAAGTCCTTGTTTTATAGTCTCAGCGACTGTTTTTGAGAGTTTCAATCTTGACTGAACAAGTTTATCTTCACTTTTTAGGATAGGTGTCGCGTTATAAAACGAACTGAACTTCTGAGCAAGGTCAAAAATATGGTCAGCTAAAAGGTTCGGTTTATATGATTCGGCTGCTTTTTCAACGATTTCCGGGAACTTTATAACAGACATCGCAAGTTGTTTTTCGATTTCAGTTTCAAGCAGTATTTCTGAATTTTCTTCAATAGTTATGTTGTTTTTTTCAGCTTTGCGGAAGATGGAGCAGACCCGTGCATAGGAATATTGAAGATAGGGTGCGGTGTTTCCTTCAAAACTAAGGGCTTTGTTCCATGAAAAATCTATGTTGCTTGTTCTGTTTTGACTTAGATCAGAATATTTTAAAGCTCCGATTCCAACAACTCTGCCGATGTTTCTCTTTTCATCTTCCGGAAGGTCCGGATTTTTTTCATTTACGATCGTGTATGCTCTTTTCTGAGCTTCATCAAGAAGTTCATCAAGCTTGATAGTATTGCCTGCTCTAGTGCTCAGTATCTGGCCGTTAAAGGACATAATGCCGAAAGTTACGTGAGCGAAATTTGTATCCCAGCCAAGTTTTTCAGATATCCGAAAAACCTGTTTAAAGTGACTGATCTGACGGTCATCAGTAACATAAACGGCTTTATTAAGATCGTAATTCTCTTTTTTGAACTGAACAGTTGCAAGATCACTGGTGGAATAGAGAAAGGACCCATCTTTTTTTCGTATAATGCAGGGGTGAAGATTTTCCTCTTCATCAAAGAAGACAACGAGTGCTTCGTCATCAACTACGGCAATTCCTTTCTCTTCAAGAACTTTTACAATTTCAGGCATCATCGGATGATAGAAAGATTCACCGTAGTAGGTGTCAAATTCAATGCCCAGGCGACTGTATATTCTCTTGCATTCCTTTTTTGTAATGTCTGAAAAAAGTTCCCAGAGTTTGTTGTTCTCAGGGTCTCCATTTTGAAGTTTTCCCAGTTCTGCTCTGGCTTCATCATTAAGTTGCGGATTATCCTCGGTTTCTTCACCAAATTTGATGTATATTCTTTCAAGTTCGTTAATTGGATCTTTCGCAAATGCATCCTTATCAAGCCAGTTTCTGTATCCGATGATGAGTTTCCCAAACTGAGTTCCCCAATCGCCAAGATGATTGTCAGCGATAACTCTGTAACCGACATAACTCATTATTCTCTTGATGCTGTCACCAATAATAGTAGTTCTCAGATGACCGGCGTGCATCGGTTTTGCAATGTTTGGAGAAGAATAATCAATAACAACATCACCCTTTGTATTCACATGATCAAAAGACCATTTTTCCAAGCTGATATTTGCGAGAGTTTTAGAAATGAATTTCTTATCCACAAAGATATTGATAAACCCAGGACCAGCGATCTCAAGTTTTTCAACAACGTCATTTTCAGGAAAGTTGTCAATAAGATCCTCGGCGATCTGACGCGGAGCCTTTCTGAAAACCTTAGCAACTGTCATTGCAAAGTTTGTCTGATAGTCGCCGAATTTTTCATTACTCGCAGATTGAATGAACAATTTGTCCCAGTCTGAAAATTCAGGATCGATCTTTTTTACAGTTTCAGTAAATAGCTCTGTGATAATACCTGTTATTAACTTCATGTTCCCTCACCTAAAAAATAACGCACAAATATATAACACAAAGTGAAAGGAAGCTCAAATTAGTTTGTTAAATAGGGTGTCAGGCCAGCATAATTATATGAAAAGTTTGCAAAGAAGTTCGGCTTCGATTTATTGTTAGAAAAAAGACATCGCAAATCATATAAAACAAACTGCTACATTAAATTGACAATCACATATTAGATGCGTAAGTTGAAAATGGTTTGATTTATGTTTATAAAGATAGATGAAATGAGAAATTTCTTGAGGTGTTACAATGACCAAAGAAACAGCAATAAGAATTTTTGAGCAGAAAAAGGTGCGTTCCGTTTGGAATGATGAAAAACAGTGCTGGTACTTTTCTGTAATTGATGTCTGTGGAATACTAAGTGAAACAGATAATCCCAGGAGGTACTGGAGCGATCTAAAAAGAAAGCTGAAGAAAGAAGGTATAAATGAACTGTACGAAATTATCGTACAACTGAAAATGCAGTCTGCTGATGGAAAATTATACAAAACTGTGCTGATACAAAAGGGCTTTTACGTATTATCCAGTCGATACCTTCGCCAAAAGCAGAACCATTCAAAAGATGGCTTGCAAAAGTTGGTTATGAGCGGCTTGAAGAGATTGAAAACCCTGAAATTGCTTCGCAGCGAATGCGAGAGATATACAGGCAGAAAGGTTATTCTGAAAGCTGGATAGAAAAAAGAGTGCGTGGAATTGCTATCAGAGATGAACTTACTGAGGAGTGGAAACAGCGTGGAGTAAAAGAGCATCGGGAATATTCGATTCTGACAGCAGAAATCAGTAAGGCAATTTTCGGGATGACTCCTTCTGAATACAAAGATTTTAAATTGTTAAGCAATCCGAAAGATAATCTCAGGGATCACATGACAGATCTTGAACTCATTTTTACTATGCTTGGAGAAGCATCAACTACAGAAATTGCCAAAACGAAGGATACGCAAGGTTTTGACGAAAATGAAGAGGTAGCAAAAGAAGGTGGTAAAATATCAGGTGATGCAAGAGTTGCACTTGAGAAAAAGACAGAAGTTAAAGTTTCAACAAAAGACAATTACAAAGAAATCCCTGAAAAGAAGAAGAAAAGTCTAAGCAAACGTAAAAAGTGATATCAATAAGGTGCTAGTCAGCTACGAGTAAAATTTGTCTTATTGTTCCAAATCAATTAAAATACCGAGATAAATCCGCTTTATTAAATATGTTTGAGGTGACTGATCATGGCTAAATTATATGAGTATCAGGGGAAGCAGATACTTAAAAGTGTTAAGATCCCGATACCGCAAGGCGCAGTAGCTGGAAGCGTTGAAGATGCATTAAGTGCCGCAAATTCAATTGGTTATCCTGTTGTTGTAAAAATTCAGACTTGGTCGACAGGAAGAAATGCAGTCGGCGGTGTAAAGTTTGCTGATAATGACGATGAGCTTAAGGGGCATGTCGAAAAGATGCTTGGAATGAAGATTGGAAATTTTTCGGTTGAAAGTGTTCTTGTTGAAAAAAAGATCGCAATAAAAAGAGAGTTCTTTGCCGGATTCATTCTTAACGACACTGACAAATGCCCTATGCTTCTTTTCAGTTCACGCGGTGGAAGCGGAATTGAAGAGATCGCAAAAGAATATCCGGAATCAGTTGCAACGATGAAAATTGATTTTTTTGATGGGTTTAGACCTTTTGAAGCTATTTCACTTGTAAAAAAGACAGGAGTTGATTCCCGCACAGCTACTGCTATTGGTTCAATACTTGTAAAAATGTATCAGGGAATGAAAAAAAGCGATGCCCGTTCTTTTGAGGTCAATCCACTTGTCCAGCTTGAAGATGGCAAGATCATGGCGGCTGACTGTCATGTGGTAATAGATGATTATGCTGTTTACAGACACCCGGAATTTGGAATTGAAATAGCGAGAGAGTTTGACAGACCTCCGACAGAACTTGAGCGGATCGCATACATGGTTGAAAAGAACGATTACCGAGGAACTTTTTTCTTTTTCCAGATGAATGAAGCGGATAAAGAAGAAAATGTGATCGGTTTCCACGGAGCAGGTGGCGGCGGATCGATGATGTCAATGAACGCAGTTTCAGAAAATGAATGCAAGATCGCAAACTTTTGTGATACTTCAGGAAATCCTCCTGCTTCAAAAGTTTACAGAGCCGCAAAAGTTATTCTTTCCCAGCCTGGAATAAAGGGTTATTTTGCTTCAGGAAGCGGAGTGGCATCTCAGGAGCAGTTCCATTCAGCAAGAGGTTTTGTCAAAGCATTTCTTGAAGAAAACATTGATATTCCATGTTCGCTTAGACTTGGTGGAAATTCAGAAGATCTCGCCATTGAGATTCTTGAGCAGTATCTTGGAGATAAGGACGTTAGCATCAAAGGTTTTGGCAAAAACGATTCACCGGATAAGGTGATGAAACATCTTATTGAGGGGATGGAGAAAAACGAAGGAAAGGGACACAAGATTACACCTTTTCTTCTTCCTGATGTTTACACCTGTGACTATTCATTTGAAACTATGACCGGAAGCATACATGTTGAAACTGCAAAATGCGCTGAGTGCGAATCAAAAGCGTGTATTGAAAGCTGTATCCAGAAGATTCTCAAAATAGAAAACGGAGCGCCTGTTCTTGCAATTGACACAAAAGACGCAAAGAAAGGAAAGTGTATTGAATGTCTTGCCTGTGAACTTGCCTGCATGACAAATGGAAAAGGTGCATTGAAAGTGGTTTTTCCGATAGACGGGCTTAAAGAATACCGTGAAAATTTGATGAAGGGGGAATGATCATGTCAATAATAATTACAAAGGAAAACCGTGTTATAGTCCAGGGAATTACAGGACGTGAAGGTCAGGTGAGAACAAAGCTCATGAGGGAGTACGGATCAAATATAGTTGGTGGAGTTACTCCCGGAAGAGGTGGCGAAGCTGTTCAGGATCTTCCCGTTTTTGACACAGTTAAGGAACTTGTTGAAACCCTTGGTCCGGTGGATACCTCAGTTGTTTTTGTGCCGGCACATCTGGTAAAAGATGCCGCGATCGAAGCCATTCTTGCAGGAATAAAACTTCTTGTGATAGTTCCCGACAGAGTTCCCGTTCATGATGTCATTGAAATTGCCGCACACGCAAAAAAGCACAATGCTGATTTTATCGGTCCAAACACCCTCGGAGTTCTTTCAGTCGATGAAGGAATCCTTGGAATGATCGGTGGAAAGGCATCTTCGGCAAGAGCGTGGTTTAAGAAAGGAAATGTTGGAGTCACAAGCAGAAGCGGTGGCATCACAAGCTCTATAAGCTACTACCTTTCGAAGTCCGGAGTCGGACTTTCAACCATTGTTCATGTTGGTGGTGACGGAGTCATTGGAATGCCTCACAACAGGGTCATGGAGCTTTTTGAGCAGGATCCTCAAACCGAGCTTATCGTTATGTTTGGTGAAATAGGCACATCGCAGGAAGAAGCAGTGGCTGAAATGATGAAAACAGGAAAACTCACCAAACCTGTAGTCGCCTATATCGGTGGAAAAGGCGCAAAAGAAGGAACAAGATTCTCACACGCCGGAGCAATAGTCGAAGGAAACAAAGGCTCGTGGGAAGGCAAAGTCACAGCCTTAAGAGAAGCCGGAGCTCATGTCGTTGAAGATTTTCAGGAAATCCCCGCAAAAGTATTAGAGGTTCTTGGGAAGAAGTAATTACTTCTTAGAAACAAACGGATTCCCCAAGATATATTTTCTCCAGAGTTTGTCTTTAAACTCACCCGCATAATCAATTCCAATTCGTTTAGCTGATATGATTTGAAAATCAGGTTTATGAGGATTCTTTTTAATGAAAAGTGTGTCGCCGTTTATCATGTCGAGTCTGTTAAGTGAGCGGTCAATATCCATTGCCTTGCAGAGTTTGCCTGGGCCATTTGTAAGGTCTTGGATTTTCTTGATTTTTGGTCTGTTTCCATGAATTATTTCAAGGCCTTCAATTGGTTCAACAGCTCTTATTAAAACTGCATGGGGATTGTCAGTTTTTTCAGTTACAACATTGAGACAGTTGTTAAGTCCATAGATCAGATAAATGTACGAAATTCCACCATTTAAGAACATTGGATCAGTTCTATCCGTCCTCTTGTTTCCAAATGCATGACAACCTTTATCTTTTGTCCCACAGTATGCTTCAGTTTCAACGATCATTGCAGATATTCTTTTTTCGTTCTTAACTCTGACAAGATAATGTCCAAGCAGATCTTGCGCCACGATAAGAGCATCTCTTTCAAAAAAATCTTTAGGAAACCGGTTCATCATGTTCTCCACAGAGATCAGTTTAAGAAATTATAGGAGTTTGCAGACAGATATCAAGTTGTGAGATGTTGATGCTCTTAACATTTAATAAATTCAGTGATATATCAAAAAGATAGGGACTTTCTCTTGCAAAGTTAGCATAAGCTAACTATATTACATCCGTGAAACTTATTTTTTTGTTAAGGAGAATGAAATGAATACTTTTGAAATTCTTGTTATCGGTGGTGGGCCAGCTGGCATCACTTTGGCTAAAAGACTTGGAAAACATTATCTTACCGGAATAATCCGTCCGGAACCTCATTCAATGATCTACTGCGCGATGCCTTATGTTGTTGAGAGTATTCTGCCTATTGAGAAAACGCTGAAAAAGGATGCACTTGTAACAGATTCAGGATCAAAATTAATAAAAAACGCGGCAAAAAGCGTGGATTTTAACAGCAAAACAGTGAAATTAAGCTCCGGTGAATTATTAGGTTACAAAAAGCTTGTGATTGCAACAGGAGCAGTTCCCGTGATTCCTCCAATTGACGGAGCAACGATGCCGGGGGTTTATACTTTTAAAACTGAAAACGACCTGAGAACTATTTTTTCTATAGTTAATAAAGGTCTGAAACATGCAGCAGTCGTGGGTTCAGGAGCGATTGGAATTGAACTTGCTCAGGCACTTAATGAAAGAGGAGTGGATACGCATCTTTTTGACATGGCGGACCATGTGCTCCCATCGCTTGTTGATTATGATATGAGTAGAGAAGTTGAGCAGGAACTTGTGAAAAAAGGTATTACGCTCTATATGAAAAGCAGAATTTCATCAGTTTTAGGCAGAATAGTTCCTGAAACACTTGTTCTTGATACTGGTGATACGGTTAGATTTGCTGATGCGGATAATTGTTCACAATCAGACAGTGAAATGCCGGTATCAATTGTAGTTTTTGCCGTTGGTATGAAGCCTGATATTGAAATTTTCAAGGGAACAGACCTAAAGATCGCAAATACAGGAATCGTCATAAATGATAAAATGGAGATAAATATCCCCGATGTTTATGCCGTGGGAGACTGCGCTGAATTTACTTCAGCAATAACTGGAGAAATTGCGTTAGGAAAACTTGCAACCAATGCTGTTCCGATGGCTAAAGTTCTGGCAGATAACCTTTTAGGTGGAAAGAGAGTCTATGCCGGATTTTATAATGGTGCTGCTACAAAAGTAGGAAAATATTATATTGGAGGAACGGGAATAGCGCAGGAAAGTTCGCGTATTGATGTGGCTACAGGGTATTCGGAACTTACGACGGCTTTTCCAATAATGGAGAAAGCAAAACCCGTGAAATTGAAACTTGTTGTGGAAAAAACCACGGAAAAACTGATAGGAGCTCAGATATTAAGTGAAGAACCCGTGACAGATAAGGTTGATCTCCTGACAATGGCTATTCAGAACGGTACAACTGTAAGTGAACTTAGGGATCTTAGCTATTCAGCTCAGCCATACCAGTCATTTTTTCCGGCAAACAACCTCTTTGTTGCGGCTGCTGAAGATGCTGTAAGAAATCTGAAATAGGATGTAAATGAAAAGGATCGCTTTAATATTAATCTGGGTTCAACTATTTCAGATCGCTTTATTTTCGCTACATTTTTCTGTTATAGAGCACAGGTACAGTGCATCTGCAAATGATTTTGTCGATTTTTTCAGTAATGACACAGAGTATCACGAGAGTGTTGAGAGAAAGGATGGCGCTCCTGTCATTTCTTCTGTCTGCTGTATTTCCGAGTGTTCAGAAGAAGATTGTCCTGCGATGCATAGTCTTTCAAAAAGGGTCTCAAATTTTTCTCAAAGTGATTTGAGTCTGATACTTACAAATGATTTATTTAATTTATTGGGAATCTTTGGAAAGATTTCTTTTCATATTTTTAATATTCTTCATCTTGCACCAAAGAATTCTCCTCCACAGTAATCAGAACTTTTTAAATTCATTGTCTGTAAATTGTTTTTTATGGAGATTTGTATGTTTAAATTTACATGCTGGTTCTGGATTATTTTTGCGATTATATTATTTATGATGATGACTGTTTCTGCAGCTGATACGACTGAAATTTTTGATATGGGTGCTACTGATATTGAGTTTTATGTTGGATATGATGGAATCAGTTCAGAAAAAAAACAGGGAATCTTTTCGATAGAAACAGTAACAGGTTTCGGAGTTACCGATAACATCTCTTTACTTATTAATTTGAGTGGCGAATTTGGAGAACATTTTAATAAAAGAAGCTCAGGCATAGGGCTTGGTGTTTTCAGCACATTGTTTGACAGCGATCACTTTGATCTTGATATCTATCTCAATACTGGAGCGGGCTTAGAAGGATTTTATCTTTCACCTGCAATGGAGATCAATATTGATCTTAAACCTGACCTTGAATTGGCGGGAATTTATTTTAGGATAGAGCAGCTCTTTGTAGCAATCCTGGAACCTGAAAGTAGTAGAGAAAGTTGTGTCTTCGTGGCAGAAACAAGTATAACCTCTGGGATTTATTTTAAAATAAACGATAGTCATCAGTTGTTGTTTGAGTATGATATGGCAGTGCTAAATAACCCGGCAAATGATGAAGAAAGATTAAATATTGGTGGAATCGCTCTCGGATATAATGTAACTTTTCATGAAAACATAGAGCTGATAAGTCAGCTTTATTATGGTATTCCTCAAAATGATGAGAAGCACTCATTTGGTGTATCAATAGGAACAATAATTACGATGTAGGGTTTGTTGCAAGGAATGACGTAAGGATGTTATCAGTCGGTCTTAAGAATAATGACTTCTCCGTTGAAACCACCTCTTTTCAAACGTGTTAGATGAAGAGGCCAGGGTCCTGCATGAAGGATCAGGTCTTCCGCAGATAAAATACCATCATTGTCACGATCTTTAAATAAAGCTCCAATATGTTGATAACGTTTTTTATTTTCATATTTTACAGCAATTAAATATCCGGGCTTTATTGTTTTTCCCCAATGAATAGCTTTTTGTGGAACACCATTTTTTATAACAACGGAAGCCGCCTTTTCAAATGTGTTAACGAGCATTTGGACGTTATAATCTTTTTTGTCATTTTTGTTTTTCCAGATGTTGTAGGCAGTCATTAAAACATCAGCACAATCGGCCCCAATATAGTTATAGCTCTGATAGGGAATTGAGCCGAACAGCCCGGGAACGTTAAAGAAAGAAGTCAGATGTCCGAGATAACTATCATTAAGTCTGACAGATAATCTGAAAACTGAAGGGGATAAACCTCTTTCGTTTTTTTGTTCTATGCCTGGAGTTTTATATATATTCTCATCCTTTTCAACTTCAACCTGAAACCAGAAACTTCCTAGATCATTTCGCTGGAATTTATCTTTTTTTTGATCTTTTAAAAATGTTAAAGGCTCTATAATCTCCTTGTTTCTCATTTTTTTAAGCTCAATTTGTGATGTCCCCCAAGTCAAGACAATTCTCCGAAAAAAATTGTGTATAAACCATCATGCTGTTTCCCTTTCATAATATCTTCCGCAATAAACATCGTTCGGGGTCATTCCCTTTAATGATTGAT
>Ga0222695_1000454_pt1 | contig 22391 bp, 18 predicted proteins | sample AntAcemetage1398_FD_179834 | JGI IMG/M metagenome (GOLD analysis project Ga0222695, IMG submission 179834) | Saline water microbial communities from Ace Lake, Antarctica - #1398 | ecosystem: Environmental > Aquatic > Non-marine Saline and Alkaline > Saline | place: Antarctica: Ace Lake...
TTATGAGCTAATTTCAAAACTCAAACATCTCAGATTCTCAAAATCTCATCTTAATAGCGATTTGTATCATTGAATCTTATAGGAACAACCCTCAGAAACCCTTCTTTTTTAAGGGCTTACAGGGCTTCTCGCTTTGTTTAATCGCTTTCTAATCACTTTAGGCAACCTCTTTTAAAGTTTGTTCAACAAATGGAAACTTTTTTGAATATTGCAGCAGTTTTCTCAAAGTCAGAACTATCATGCTGAATCCGATATGACTTGCAATTTTATCATTTCCTCGAAACCGACTTTTATCAATCCTGAAATCATCTTTTAATGCTGCAAACCCTCTTTCTGCCGTAGTTCTCTCACGATATCGTCTTCGTTCTGCCGGATCTAGTGTTCGTGGGTTTTTACTTCTTCTTTTGTTTGGTTTAATAATGGGGATGTGCTTGTATTTTCTACATATTTCATCAATTTCAGGTGCATCATATCCGGCATCCATCAATTCATACAAATAGGTCGCTTTTCCGGAACTTATCGCTGTAAGCGGTATTGATACTTGAGAATCATGCAGAGAAGCTGATGTTACGATATAGCTTAAAGGAATTCCCTCATCACTCCAGTCCGCATGCAACTTGTATCCGATCCAGTATAACGGGTTGCCGTCACTCCCTGTTTTATATCCATAATCACATGCTGTCGGAATATCTTTCATTATCTCATCAAGTTCTAAGTTGACCTGCTTTTGGATTCTAGTTAACTCCTTTTTTTTGGGAGGAGTTCCTTTTTTCGGACGACCTCTTTTTCCTGGCTTTTTTTTTATTTTCTTTGCCTTTTTAAGGGGCTTTTCCCTTGCCGCAATTGAAGATGCATCTCGTGACACATGCCCGATTATACTATCTTTTAACGCAGTCTTAATTAACTTTTCGTGTATTTTTTCTGCCACTTTCATTTCAGCAAACTCTTTAAAAACTCGTGAGAACGTTGGAAGTGAAGGAATCTCCTTTGACTCTGTCCAGCCACAAATTTTGTGAAGCTCACTATTGCCCGATAGCACCTCACGAAGCTGCTTGTTTTCTGTGATATTCAGTGCTGCTTTTACAATGAAAGCTTTAAGAAGACTGACCCGACTGCTTCGCGGTCGTCCTGTCGATGCAGGGACAGAGATAAAATGACCAAGAGAAAGTAAATCAAAAAAGAGTAGCAACTCTTTTCCTCTGTTACTCAAATCTCTGCCGCTCAAAACAAATTCAATTTTTTCTTGCGTAAATCCCAAAAATGTCGATACTTTCATTGCGGTATTCCTCAATGTTTTTAGCGACTTAAGGATACCGCATTCTTGCTTTAATTGCAATTTTTTTCTAATGATTTCAGTAAGTTGTTTTGTTGTTAGAGTTGAGAAATAGTTTTGAAATCAGCTCATTTTATTCGTTGTATTACTGACTTTTGCAGCGTGTGAAGAGCAAAAAAAGGTCGTTGTTTCAAACGATGACTATCAAAATACCACAGACAATGAGAATAACGATGAAGATACCGGTGATACCGGTGACACAGGTAACACGGGCAATACTGGAGATACTGGAAATACTGGAGATACTGGAAATACAGGCGATACTGGAGATACTGGAAATACTGGAGATACTGGAAATACTGGAGATACAGGAAACACAGGAAATACAGGTAATACAGGAGATACAGGAAATACAGGAAATACAGGAAATACAGGAAATACAGGAAATACAGGAGATACAGGAAACACAGGAAATACAGGAAACACAGGAAATACAGGTGATACCGGAGATACAGGAAATACAGGAAATACTGGAGATACTGGAAATACAGGAAACACCGGTGATACAGGCGATACAGGAAACACCGGTGATACAGGTGATACCGGAGATACAGGTAACACAGGTAACACTGGTGATACAGGTGACACCGGTACTGACCCATGTGATCCAAATCCATGTGTTCTGATGACTGGTTCCAATGAGATCTGCGCACCAAGTGGTGAAAATTTTACATGTGGCTGTCTGACAAATTATGTCTGGAATGATACGGACAAAAAATGTGACGGAGAAACGATTCGAACAGATTGCGAAAACATAATTACTGCTAATTCTCATTATTCCGGAGATAACTCAGACGGAAAGTTTGAGCAACAGTGGAATGGAACCATCTGGGAGCCAGCAGCAAGTGGTTTTGTTTGTGCATGGGAATGTGACACGGACTACGATCTTGACGGCAGCGTATGTATAGATGAAAAGTCTGTTCAATGTGACGAAAAATTAAATCCTCCCCATTCAACAAATACGATCGGAGATGTCATTATTAACTATACCACTTCGGATGGTTGGGAAGACCCTGCAGGCTGCAAATGGACTTGTGACAAATATTATGTTGTAAACGGTGGCGGCGATGCCTGTGATGAAACTGAGTTTGCAGGTGGTGACGGTTCTGACGTTAAACCTTATCAGGTCGCAACCACATTTCATCTTAACAATGTGAGAAATTATCTTACGGCTCACTTTCTTCAGATAGAGGATATCTACCTAGAGGATTATCTTTCTTTAGGAGGAGATCAATATAATGATGGAGAAGGCTGGGAACCAATTGGTGACGACATAAAAAAGTTCACCGGTCATTATAATGGAGACGGATTCATTATCGGAAATCTTATAATCAGCAGAGAAACTGAAAATTTTATTGGATTGTTTGGATATCTTGACGCAGCAAATATTGAGAATGTAAGAATTATGGATGCTGAAATAACTGGCAAAGGGGCTGTGGGCTGTCTTGCCGGAAGAAACGGTGGAAGTATTAGTCAATGTTCCTGTATTGGTAAAATAGCTGGAGAAAATCAAGTCGGTGGACTTATTGGATTAAGCCAGGAAGCTAAGGAATATGATTCTTATGCATTGGGGTCTGTTAAAGCTGGAACAGATTATGCCGGTGGACTTATTGGATTCAAGTACCTAGGAGAAACGATTTGGTGTTATGCCGCTGTTAGAGTTGGCAGTACAGGAACTGCAGGCGGCTTTATTGCATATAATAACGGTGGAACAATTGAGATTTGCTACTTTGACAAAGATGTTGCAGGAACCTCCTTCAGCGCTGGTGGAACCGGTTTCTCAACAAGTGAAATGAAATATAGTTACGGAGGAACTTGGACACCACCGACAAGTGGAACTGGTCCTTATTACAAATGGGATTTTGATAACGTCTGGGATCACGATAAATCAGGAGACGTCAACGACTACTATCCTTACCTGAGATACTAGTCACCGGGCACTGTGCATTCATGAACGATTTCAAGATTATCAACTGAATGAAAGTTCAGGGATAGAATCATAGACTGTCATGACAAATTGTTCATTTCATTGAGTTTTTAAACATTATCTGTACAATAATTTTGTGTAAATTTACTGTGAGTTCCTAATTATGAAAAAAATACTCTTTTTTATTGTCTGCTTTATTTTTATTTCATCATGCTCTGAAAACAAATCTGCGTTTAAGGACAGCGTTGCTAGTGACACTGAAAATCCTGATGATGATGCTCAAATGATCGATGAAACCGAAGCTCTATTTTCACCGGACCACCTTATTGACGTTAAAATTCAAATCGATGAACAAGATTGGAATAAAATCATTTTGCAAGGACGTGGCCTCGCTACAACAATGTCCAGCTGCAGTGAAGACTACGAGTATACATATTTCAAAGCAGAAGTGACAGTTGACGGAGAAACCATAAAAAATGTCGGTGTTAGAAAAAAAGGTTATCTGGGCTCTCTTTCTGCGATAAAACCTTCACTAAAGATCAACTTCGGGAAATTCGTTGATGATCAGACTTATTCCGGAATGAAGAGAATGACGCTGAACAATGACAAACAGGATCCTTCCCATACTCATCAGGTCATGAGCTACGCACTTTTTAAAAAAGCAGGCGTTATAACACCTAGATGCAACTTTTCAAAAGTAACTGTCAATGGAAAAGACCTCGGAATATACTCACATGTAGAAAGCATTAAAAAACCATTTCTTAGAAGAAACTTTAGTAGCGATGAAGGCAACCTTTACGAAGGCCAAATAGCCGACTTTACTCCCGAACAAATGAAAAAATTCCAATTAAAAACAAATGAGAAAGATACGGATGGCCTGGCAGAACTTGAAAAGGTGGTTGAAGCTCTTTATGTCACAAATACAGACCTGAAAAAGTCTGTCGAAAAAATCATAGACCTTGATTCATTCCTAACATTCTGGGCAATGGAATCCATTGTTGGACATTGGGATGGATACAATGGAGATAAAAACAACTTCTATATCTACTTAAATCCCGACACTGGTCTTTTCAGTTTTATCCCATGGGGAACTGACGGTGCTTTTAAAGAAGGCCACGGCGTTCTTGATCCTGTACCTAACTCTGTTTATGCCTGGAGCCAACTTGCATACAGACTCTACAATTCATCAGATACCAGGAATCTCTATCATGAAAAGATAAAAGACCTTCTGGAATCTGTGTGGGATAGCGAAGAACTTTTAACTGAGATTGACAGAATTGAAAAGCTTGTTTCTCCTCCTAAATGGGCTCTGGATGAGCAGAAAAATTACATTTTAAAAAGAAAAGAGGCAATTTTAAAAGAACTAGTGGGTGAAGGTCCCGACTGGCCTTACGATCCATACGGAGATGTAGCGGAGTGCCGTGAGCCAACAGAGATCAAAGGTTCTTTTAACACATCCTGGATCGAAGAAGATGATTTTAAGGACGGAACAAACATTTCTCTTGAAATGACCATTTACGGCCAAAAACAGGTTTTCAGTGCAATTTATAATGATGCCGGACCAGTTCTTAACAAAGATGGAATAAAAACAGGAAACGGTGAAATCAGGTATTACGCTGTAAAAGCAGAAGGAAACCCGATCTTTGTGATATTAAACATTCCTTCACAAATAATATCGGACAAATCCATCCCGTTTCATGGTTTGGAAACTTTTGGGGCAGTTTATGAAATTATCAGCGATGCCGGAACGTCTGATCCTAAAAGACTTGGATACATAGGTGACGGAAGCTTAACAATGATAGAAAGCGGAACAGAAGAGGGAGACAGAATTGTTGGAAGTTTTGAAGGACTACTATCAAGGTAAAAAACTTTTTACTTTTTTAAAACGAATCACATCTCAATTTTTGAATTATGTTAATTTATTGTTATTTTCCATAATTTCTACACATTTACAATGTAAACTGAAAATGTTAATATTTAATGAGTTGAGAAGATACAAACTACTATCGTGAGGAATTAATGATGCGGATCACACAAAAATTAACGTTAATCGTTTTCTTGCTGAGCTTAACTATCATGGGTTGTAATAGCAGCAACTCAAACCTGTCTGACGAAGACACCGGCAATACTGGAAATACCGGCGATACTGGTAACACAGGTAACACAGGTAACACAGGTGACACAGGAAATACCGGTGACACAGGAAATACTGGTAACACAGGAAATACAGGAGACTCTGGAAACACTGGTAACACAACCGGTGAAGGTCTTTGTGAGGATGACACCGTAAGACCCGCAGGATGGACAAAAGAAAGTCACTGCAAAGGTGAAGATCCGGACTATGACCTGCTTTTCAATGATGATATCGTTCAGAGAATTGATATTACTATCGAGCCCTCAGACTATGCAGCATCAATAACCAATCTAAGCGAAGTTCTCAGTAGCAGCGGGACTTTAGATTCGGGCGAAGATCCAATGTATATCCCTGCAACTATTAAATATAACGACTTAACATGGGAACAAGTTGGAATGAGATATAAAGGCAATTCCTCTCTCCGCACAGCATACCAGGAAGGCACTAAAAAACTATCGTTCAGACTGAACTTTGATAAATATGAGGACGAAAATCCTGAGCTCAATAATCAGCGTTTCTATGGTTTTAAGAAAATGACTTTCAGCAACGGGTTTAAAGATACTTCTCTTATCAGAGATAAACTTGCCGCAGACATGTTCAGAGCCGGCGGAGTTCCAGCATCCAGAGGTGCATTTTACAGGATCTATGTTGATTTTGGTCAAGGTTCAACCTACTTTGGACTTTACACAATGATCGAAGACCCGAGCGATGAAATGCTTGGAATACAGTTTGATGATGACAGTGGAAACTTGTATAAACCGGAAGGCACTGGCGCAACATGGGCATGGGCAAGTTTTGATGAAGCATCATTTGAAAAGAAAACAAACGAGGATGATTCAGACTGGAACGATATTATTGCTGCATTCGACGCACTTCATGACAGTAGCTCAGATGCTGCAACATGGAGAACTAATCTTGATGCAGTTTTTAATACTGACGCCTTCCTCCGATGTCTTGCAATAAATACGGCCATGGTAAATTGGGATAGCTACGGAACAATGAATCACAACTACTATGTTTATGCAGATCCAAGCGACAACGGTCGTTTAAACTGGTTTCCATGGGATCTCAATGAATCCCTGCTTGAAAGAAACAGTGGGCCCCCCCCTGTTGTTATAATGGCTCCTCCCGGTCCCGAATCTACATCAGTAATGCTTGACGAAGTTAACAGCGGCTGGCCACTAATTAGATTCCTGCTGGATGACGATGTTTACAGAGCAAAGTATAAAGTCTTTCTACAAAATGCACTGGATACTTCACTAAATGAAACTTTTGTATACGGGTTAATGGAAAAATATCACAATTTAATTGCGCCTTATGTAACAGGTGCAGATGGTGAATCATCTCCATACACATTTATAAATAACTCATCTGAATTTGAAAACTCGATTACTGATTACAATTCAGGACTGAAACAACATATTGCAGAAAGACGTACTGCGGTTGAGGATGAACTTAAATGACAAAGAAAAAAGACGGAACGTTTAAGCTTTATATGGTTTGGGCCATAGTTTTTGGCGTTGTGGCTTTGATCACAGTTGCATACCAGAGAGAGTCAACGAACTTTCACGGCATTACTGAAACCCATGAGATAACTGTAAACTCAAAAGTAACAGTGGAGATCATGAAAATAAATGTGTTAGAAGGTCAACTTGTTGAAAAAGGAGTCCTTCTTGTTGAGCTGGGCAGCCCGGAACTCACACTCAAGATAAACCAGATATCTCATCAACTTGATCAGCTAAAAGCAGAAAAAGGAATCAGTAAATCAGAGATCAAGTCAGGGATTCGCGAACTTCAGGCTCAAAAAGCATCAATAGTCAGTGACATAAACTATCAGATCAGAAAGCTGGAAAATAAGTACAAAATTAATAAAAATCTCTCATCAGGATTAAAAAGCCTTAAGAAAACGACAAAAAACACCGGAAGTAACCCGATCCAGCTTCAAATATCAGCGCTTAAAGAAGAATTGAAACTTTCCGTCAGTCCCGTAAACATCAAGATAAGTCTGCTTAGAAGAGAGCTCAATGAATCTGACAGCCCGATAAAAATAAGAGTTCAGAGACTTGAAGAAGAACTAAAACTTCTCAGGCAGGAAAGCGGTAAACTGAATATCTATTCTCAAATATCGGGAATAATCGGTTCAGTAAATTTCAAAGCCGGAGAAAAGGCAGCACCATTTACCCCCATACTCACTGTTCATACAAGAACTCCATCTTTTGTTAAAGGTTATATCCACGAAAATGTCTACAATAAAATGGCAATCAACGATAAAGTCAATGTGATCTCCGTTGCTGATAACAGAAACCTTGTCGAGGGAACCATTGCCGCAGTTGGAGCAAGAATTATCGAATATCCGAGAAGACTGAGAAAACATCCGGACATTCCTATATGGGGACGTGAACTGCTTATAAAAATACCTGAGAACAATAAATTCATACTCGGGGAAAAAGTTCTCATTTCTTCAACGAAAGTAGATAAGATGTCTTTTTTTGATAAGATCAGATCACTTTTTATTTCGCAGGAGATCCAGGCAGCAAAACTACCTGATAAAATTAAGAAATCTATTGATTTTTCCACCATTGATCTCAACAACGTGGAAGCCTCTGAAGCAATCTACCTCTCTGACATTAACCAGTATCTCCTTCTTAGTGACGATACCGAAAACAAAAGACCTGAACTTAATCTTTGCGACAGTAAGGGCAAGATTGAAAAAGTTTTTATCAACGGTCTCAAAAAGATCAATGACATGGAATCAGCGACACTTACAGATAACGGCAATATTTTTATTGCATCCTCACAGAGTTACAGCAAAAGAGGAAAGCTCAAAGACCATAGAAAACTGCTTATAAAAGTTAAAAGGGCAGGAAAAGAATTCTCACTTTTAAAAAAGATATCTCTTTACAGTCTTCTAAAAGATCATTCAGAAAAAACTGGTGAATGTGCTGACTTCTTGAAAAACAGCATTAAGAATAAAACACTTGATATTGAGGCAATGTTCTTTAAAGATGGAAATCTATTTCTTGGTGTGAAAGCCCCACTTCTTGATGGTCAGTCAGTTATTTTAATGATCTCTGAGATAAATAACGTAATGGCTGAAGAAAAAGCAGAAAATGGTTCTATTTCAATCTGGAAAAAAATAACTCTTAAAGACGGATCAGGAAATAAGCAGATCTCGGGAATGGTTCTATCTGGCAGTGATCTTTTCATCACCGGAACCACAAAAAAAGGCGGCGGATTATGGAAACTCGACATTGATTCTGCAGCACTTGAGCTCATTAGAAGTTTTAGCGATCTAAGACCTGAAGGAGTTTCTTTAACACCGAAAAAAGATGAGCTCCTGCTTGCCTTTGATCAAGGATCACAAACATCAAAGATTGGCTTTTTAAAGGTACAAAAATGAAAACACCTCTTCTTATCTCATTTTTTCTTTTAGCATTTTCCATCAACGCCCAAAAACTTACTATTGATGAATTCCTTCGCAGCGCAGATAACGATTATAAACTTAAGAACCATAGTGAACTAGTCGATTATTTTGACAATTCTTCAACAAGCACGCCCTTTCTTGACAAGATCGAATTCCGAGCCGAACTTGAGGATTTTGAAGATTTTGACCAGCAGTATTCGCTCCGTTTCTATCCAAAAGGCTGGGGAGAAACTAAAAGCGGAAATAAAGTTGCTCAGATAAAGAAAAAAGAAAATAAGATAGAACATGAGGAGTATTTCAACAGTGCTCTGGAAGAACGTTATGAACTGCTTTTGAGTTATCTTGAGACCACGGCTCTCCTGCAGAAACATAAGGATCTTTTAAACGTATATAAAGATAGAGTTACAGTTCTTAACAACATGGCACACACCGCTGAAGAGTTTGATGTTATCACAATAATTTCAGCTGAAGATAAACTCATAGACCTGCAACTTGACATTGTCAGGCTTGAAGATGGACTCACGAATATTACTCATAAAATTCGAACAGTTACAGGAAAGAAAATCGAGATCGGATTTGATGAGAAAAAAATCATCAGTGTTACGGATATAAAAAAACTTCTACCGGATACCGAAGCTCATCCAAACATTGATAACATCTATATCAGAAACAGAAAACTGAAAATTGAGCTTGCCAAGTCAAAGTACGAACTTGAAGTTGCTAAGACACGGGACTATATAAGCTTTTTCAAACTTGATTATAAAACAGAGGATTACAAAGAACCGAACAAATCCTTTTCGATCGGTATGGGGTTTAAACTTCCTTTCATTAATCCTGATCGAGACGATATAAATCAGAGAAAAGCAGATCATATTGAAGAAAAGCTCAAACTTGAATACGCTTTGCGGGCTAACTCTGAAAAGATCACCTCCATCACCAGATCCATGAACAGAATGTTTGCTCAGTATGATATCCTCTCAGAAAGGACAAAAAGTGGAAATGCTGCGACAAGTTTTAAAAAATATATGGAAATGGAGGGAATTAATCCCATCACCCTGCTGAAACTCAAAGAAAGCATGTTAAAGAGTGATATGAGACTGATAAAGAACAGGACAAATATAAGGCTCAAATACATTCAACTCTTGAATGTTCTTGGAAAACTTACTGAAAAACCGATAAAAAACTATCTTTCCTCTAAAAAGGAGCCGCTTAATGCCCAAAAATGAGCAGAAAGGTCTTCCTCCCGTTCTTGAAAGATATGAACTGAAATTTACAGTTCCTTTTGAATACGTGGAGCCCATCTCTCAATTTGTGGCACCTTACTGCTCAATGGACAAATATTCGGCAATTTCAGAAAACAACTTCTACCGCGTAAACAACCTCTATCTTGATTCTCCTGACTTTCTTTTTCTTAAAAAACGAATGGAGGGGGCTGACAACAGATTCAACATGAGAGTGCGTTCATACGGCAACGATCCGTCCATGCCCTACTTCATCGAGATCAAACAGAAACTGGGAAGCATCATAAAAAAATACAGAGCTAAAGTTGAAGATAAGGAGTGGTATAAAGTTTATTCAGAACCAGGGTTTGTGAGCCGGGAAAACAGCGATAACCCGGAAGAAGTAAAGAACCGTTCAACTTTTGAAAGACTGATCTTTTCATACAATGTAAGTCCTAAAATTCTCACTCAATATGTTAGAAAAGCATGGGTAAGTGATATCGATGATTATGCCCGAGTAACTTTTGATATAGATCTACAATATATGGAAGAAAACAAATGGAATCTTATTCCGGATCCTAACAGACTGAGCAACTATGACAATGTCACAGCCTTTGATTCCGGATGTTCAGTTGTTCTTGAGCTTAAGTGCTACACTACGGCAGTTCCCTACTGGATGATCGATCTTATCAGAGAATTTAATTTAAAAAGAAGAAGTTTTTCAAAATATATGTCCGGAGCAAAAGAACTTTTCGGACAACACAGACATTTTACCGGTGATAGACAAATCAATGCAAACTAAGGAGTAACCTATGCTGGATTTTTTAACACTTCAAAATTCATCGCCAAATCCTGCTTTACTGACCGTGATCTACACGATTCTTATCTGCTTTCTACTTTCCACACTGGTTGGAATGATCTATGTGAAAACATTCAGAGGTCTCTCCTACTCAAGAAACTACGTTCAGGCTCTTATTCTCAGTTCGATCGTTGCTGCAACAGTAATGCAGGCAATCGGTGACAGTCTGGCCCGTGGTCTTGGTATGATCGGTGCTCTGGCAATAATAAGATTCCGTACAAACTTTAAAGATTCAAGAGATATAATTTTTATGTTTGCCGCTCTGGCATCTGGGATCGGATGTGGTGTGGGAGCATATACCGTTGCAGTTTTCGGAACTCTCGGCTTTGCGCTGACTGCCTACATTCTCTATCTCACACCGTTTGGACAGCAGAGCTACTACGACGGAATGCTTAGATTCAACATATCAAATGATGACATGAACCGCACAAAACTGGAAGATGTTTTTAAGAAGAACTGCAAAACTTTCGCTCTGGTAACACTAAGAGATATCCAGCAGGGTGAAAGACTCGAATACGCCTATCACATAAAACTTAAAAAAGGCATTAAGGATTCTGATTTTATTGAAGAACTTCAAAAAAATATTCCTTCGACAAAAGGTCTTAGCCTTATGCTTCAGGAAACAACAATTGAACTATAAACGGAGATAAAAATGACCGTATGTAAACTACTTACAATTCTTTTTGCAACCTCTTTTACATTTTTAATTTTAAGTTGCGGCGAAGGATCGGAAAATGACACAGACAATGAAAACCCTGACAGCTCTAACGTTGCAAGCGATATCGTTATTAATGAGATCCTGGCAAAATCATCATCTGAAACAAAAACAGAATGGGTAGAACTTTTCAACAAGGGTGACAAAGAAGCGGATATAAGCAATTGGTCAGTTAGAGATTCTAAAGACAGAGATCCATTTATAATTCCAGCTGGAACAGTAATTGTAGCAGGAGGATTTCTCGTTGTTGAATATGATGAAACAGGTGAGAACGGATTTACTTTCGGTCTGGGAAACGAGGATGCTGTAAGATTATTAAATGGAAGCGATGCCATTGCTGATTCAGTTCAGTGGACTGATGGCGATATCGCTGAAGATCAAAGTTATGGAAGAATTCCTGATGGAACTGGCGAATTCAGACTCCTCGTGAGCGTCACAAAAGGAAAATCGAACTCTGACACCTGTGGGAATGGTGAAATTGATACGGGAGAAATCTGTGACGGTGAAAAGCTGGACGACAATAAATGCACTGACCTCTTTTTTGAATCAGGAACTTTAAAATGCATGGAAGGATGTGCAGCTTTTGATACTTCAAGCTGTGTCGCATTTTCAGCAACCATGGTTATTAACGAAGTAACTGCAAAACTTCTTGAAGGAACTGACGAACTTCCGGACTGGATAGAACTTTTTAATACTGGAGAAGAAGCAGACATCTCAGGTTTTCAGCTAAAAGACAGCAAAGATAGCAACATCTATACATTTCCTGAAGATACTAAGATTGCAAAAGATGGATATATTGTTGTTGATCAGGAAACTCTGGGCTTTGGTTTCGGAAGTGAAGAAAGTGCAAGACTTTTTGACAAATCTGGAACTCTCGTTGATGAAACATCATGGATAGATGGTCAAGCTCCTGAAAATAAAAGCTGGGGAAGACTACCAAACGGAACCGGCGATTTCCAGACAATTACAGAACCTACAAAAGAATCTGAGAATCTTTAAAACCAATTATCTTTTCAGCGTAACGCAAGAAAGATAATTCTGAAAATCATTGCAAGCTACTGTTTATATTAATATTATTGAATTTTAAAAAATTATCTAAATAGCGTAATCTGTTTTGGATATAATAGAGTTTATTAAATTTCAGCGTCCTACCGACACTTTAGAACATTAAGCGGCGGATCATCAGAATCCGCTTCACTTGAATAATAGATATATCCTGTATGCGGGTCATATCCTGCTGCCTCACCGTGATCAATATCACTTTGAACCGGAACCATTGATCCAGAAAGTTGTGATTCAAAGGTTTCATCAATATTCATTGAAATCTCATAAAGTCCAACTGTTGTCATCAGAAGAAGTTTTTCTCCAGACCTGTGGATATCAACCGCTGTAACTTTTTCGCTAGTTTCTATCCTGCCGACATATTCAAGTGTGGTGAGTGATGCTTTTTTCAACTCAGGAATCTTAAAAACCGCACTGAGATCGTCTTCTTTTGAGAAAACATAGATGTTTCCATCAGGATGAACTGCCAGTGCCTCAGCGTTTCTAGGTTTATCCTTATATTCAAAACGATAGAGTTCAAAATCCTTGTAAAGAACTTTACTGAAAGCATCGTCGGGATCTACATCGGGTTCTTCAAGAACGTATATTCCGATACTATCACGATCAGCATCGTTATCTCCGATATCTCCAATGAAAATACATTCGCCTGTTTCGCATGGTCCAACGGAAATGTCTTCCCAGTCAACCTGATCCACACCATCAAGAATTAGCTCCACAACGATCTCTCGATCAGAATTTAAGGCATAAACCGAAGCTGTGTGACCTGAATCATTGTGAACCCAGATGATTCCCTCGTTTTTTAAACTTAAAGCAACCCCTGATATTTCCTCAAGATTTCCATCTTCAACAACACCAAGGAATAGTGATGATGAGTATTCTCCACAGATTGGATATGATATCGAATCTTCATTTTTACATGATATAAATATAAAAATAAAACCCAGAACAAAAACTGTTTTCATAAAGACCTTCTTGAATCAAAATTTAATTAGATTTACTACTTTAATTTTATGAAGGATCTGTCCACATTCCAGCATGTATCCCTTCACAAAATTCTTTTCCACTTGTAGAATCATATTTCGGAGAATAGAAAAGCGCAACCATTGCTGTTGCCAAGTCTTCTGGATTAGCATAATATTCACATGTTCCTACAAAATTAGCAGTATCATCTTTGCAGGGATGATCCATGTAAAGAGTCGTGGAATAAATAGTAGGGCAAGTCAGCTGAACAAGATTTTCAGGTGCAGAATAGGCACTTCCTATATAATCAAAACAAATTCCGGAATGAGCAATATCGTTACATGCTCCGTAAAATGTTTCTGTGATCACGTCATCATCGGCAACTGTATCTCCTGTGTCTCCAGTGTCTCCAGTATTACCAGTGTTTCCTGTATTTCCTGTATTTCCTGTATTTCCAGCATCGTCATCAGATCCTGAATCTCCAATTATGCCAGTATTTCCAGTATCTCCAGTATTTCCAGTATCTCCTGTGTTTCCTGTATCTCCCGTGTTACCTGTATCTCCTGTGTTTCCAGTATCACCTGTGTTGCCTGTATCACCAGTGTTTCCGGTGTTACCAGTGTCAGATCCATCACCACATGAAACAAGTGTCATTACAAACATAACTAAAATAATTAAAATTGTTTTTTTCATGATTCCTCACGCATTTATTATAAATGAAACCCGCCGAATTTTATCTTGAATAAGATATCTGTCAAGTAATCAGTTACTCCCACCGAAACTTGGAATTCTTTGACGAATAGTTTAGAAAAATCTTTAAAAAAACCTCATGTCTTGCTATTTAATTATTATCAGCTATCTTTCGGGTAGTGTAGTTTAACTTCCGGAGTTTTAAATGGATAACAACGATGTGCTCAGAAAAGTGCGTTATGCACTTGATCTTAAAGATTCAGCAATGGTAAAAATGTTTAAAAGTGTAGGCATAGAAATGTCCAGAAACGATTTGTCTGACCATTTTGTTGATGAAGAAGATCCTTTCTTCAAACCTCTATCAAATGAAACACTTCTCGGTTTTCTTGATGGGCTTATCCTTGATAGAAGAGGTGAAAAAGATGGCAAGTAACAATATTATCATGAAAAAATTAAGGATAGCACTGAATTTAAAAGAAGAAGATTTGCTTGAGATCTTTGAACTTGCTGAATTTGAGATGACAAAACCTCAGATAACTGCAATTTTCAGGAAAAAAGGTCATAAACACTACAAAGCGTGTCAGGATCAGATGATGAAAAAATTTCTTGCCGGTCTGGCAATTAAAATGCGTATGTAGTGAGGTGGATAAATTGAATAAGTTCGGATATCTTTTTATCATTCTAAGTTGCATCATCATTCCTGAAACTCTTTTTGCAGCATTCAGCTGGGACAACATTATTCCATGCCAACCAATGTTTCCAAGACTTTCATTTGTGGATAAAGATAGTTCAACAAAAATGGGCATTACTTGGCAGACAAAAGATGAGTGTACTGCAGAACTCAGATACGGAAGTGATATAAATCCTGACAATTATGTGACTGGAACAACCATCGAGGCAAATGAAAATCTGGGTTATGTTCATCAGGTTACATTGGAAAATCTCACTCATTCGACTTTTTATCAGTATCAGGTTGGTGGAGATGGAAACTGGAGTCTCCTTTATAATTTTAAGACAGCTCCTTTTAAAGGAAGTTGTGATCCTTTTACTTTTGCTGTTGCCAGTGACAGTCGTGTGGACCAGACAGCAGAAAATGGAAATCCTCAGAAATGGGGCGATATTTTCAGGGAAGCTCTTAATGACAACGCTGATTTTCTGATCAACGGAGGCGACATGGTCTGGGATGGTAACATTGCATCTCAGTGGCTCAACTATCTTGAAACAACTGGTGACAGTTTTGCCGGAAAACCATTAATGATCGCAATGGGAAATCACGACAACGGCCCGGGAGAAGGTGAAGGAGCAAACTTTAACCAGCTTATGCATTTTCCAACAAATCCGGTGACTGAAACAGAAGATAGTCATTATTTCAGATATGGAAACGCTCTTTTTATTAACCTTTCAACTTCGACTTATACCGATAGATTTGAAGAACTTGCAATCTGGATGGATGAAGTTCTCACTGAAAATAGCGATGCTAAATGGAAATTTGTTTTTGAGCACCATCCTTTCTATTCATCTGCCGGACTGGAATATCTGGGTGTAAGGATCGGTCACGAAATGAATGAAGTTGGACAAAACCCTTATTTTATTCCCATTTTTGACAAGCATCATGTAGATTTCGTTGTTGCAGCACACAGTCATTACTATGAAAGATTTTCACCAAGCTATGGATATATTGAGCAGGAAGATCCCGATGATATTGAACCTCAGGTCGTTGACACTTTTGACAAAGGAACGGTCTACATTGTCAGTGGCGGTGGTGGTGCTATCACATTTCAGAATTTTCTTGTTGATATGCTCTGTACAAATTCCATCAAGGGAAGTCAATCCTGCAACGGAAAAAACCACTATCTCAAGTTTATGATAAACAATAATCACCTTGTGATGGAAATGTGGACAACAATGCGCCAGTTTGATGGATTTGATCCAACTGACCGCGAACTTATCGATATGGTAGAAATCTTCAAAATAGATGATAGCTGCGCTGAATTTGAAGAACCCGACAATGATTCAGTTGATGAAGATACAATCGATGCTGACAGCGAAATTCCTGATGAAACAGAGCCTATAGTTGATGAAGATGTCGCTGAAACAACAGACACTTCTATTGAAGATACGGACACTTCCACAGATGAAAATGAACCAGAAGTCGATGATGATCCAGAAACTGTTGATGAAAATGATAAAGTTGATGTTGATAGCGGATGTAGTTGCAGTTTAGTTTTCTAGCTTATCACAAATTGTGACAACCTACTCCACAATTTCAATCGGTGTCCAATACTTTACAGCTACCCAGATCTCGTTAAAATCTTCGGGCAACATTCCAATACATCCCCATGTCCAGTAATCATCATTATACGGGCCGTGAATTCCTACTGCGCCTCCGATCTTTGTGTTCCATGGTGGCGGAGCTTTTATCTTTTCGGCCTGAACTATCTTTCGGTACTGTTTTTCTGTGATCCTACCGTCTTTGAGGGCTTGTTTTGCATCTTTTGAATTAGGATAGTTAAATCCCATGAACATGTGCCAGTCTGATAGCGGATTCTTTGTTACAAGATGATATTTCCCAACTGGAGTTCTGTAATCACCTTTAAGTAATTTATGACCTTTTGGGTTTTGTCCAATCCCGATCTTATAAGTTTTTATAAGCTTCCCTTTTTCATAAAGTTTAAGTGTGAGTTTCGTCTTGGAAACAAGGATAGATGGCTTTTTAAATGGAAATGTCGCCTTGGGTCCAATGATCTTTTTCAGCCGTGTCTTTGCTAAATTAAGATCAATTTTCTTTGTGTTCTTAATGTAATCAGAATATTTTCTGTCAACGAAATCAAAGGGATCAGAACTTAGATTAAATGTGAAAAGAAAGACTAAAAGAATAAATAAATTCAACTACTTTTTCCCGATGACAACACTTCCGTGAGCAGGAACAGAAATACTTCCGCCACTCACACTGACATCTCCACTTGTATAGCTTTCAAAAGTGCCACTGACTCCGCTGCAAGTTCCGCTGTAACTTAAGTCACCTCTGTTAAGACCGACGATCACTGTTTCACCATTATAAGTAAGTTTATAGATCCAGGCATCGTTACTTGATAAGCAAGTTTCACGTTTTCCATATCTAAGAGCTGCATATTCTTTTCTAAATACTCCAAGATCCTGCATATGATCAAGTGCATCCTGTTCATCAGTTGTCAGTCCTGTAAACTTCATTACTGCACGTCTTCCTGAATCAAGTCCGTCACTGGCTCTGCCTGTCATTCCAATATCATCACCCTGATAGAGCATCGGAACATTTATCGGAGCTGTCATAAGATAGACCTGAGCAAGTTTAAGCTTGCTGTAATCTCCTCCACATTCACTCAGTGCACGATCCTGATCATGGTTTCCAAAGAAATTGCCCATAACAGCTCCCGGAAATCCGCCTGCTCCGCCCATCGTAGGTTGCTCCGTAAGAAAAGTCGTGTCATTACCTATCGACCAGCTTGCAAGATCAGACATATTTCCATTGCCCCAGAGCAGATAGTTTTTCGCATTGGAATAGAAATCCTCATTCACCTGTCCCTGAACCATATCAACTCTCGTGTGATATCTGGCCCAACCGCCAAGTGATTCACCAACCATATAAAACACTTCAGCTTCATCCGGCAGATCGTGATTTTCAACTGTTGTCTCGATCTTTGAAATTACTGCCGATTTAAGCTCTTTTACAAAAACATCGTCCATATGTTTAAGAGCATCAGCTCTGAAACCGTCAAAGTTAAACTCCTGAACAAGCCAGAGAGCATGATCGATCACAGCCTTTCTTGCACCGGGGTTTCCAGCATAGTCAAAATCAGGCATGTACTCTGTAAACCAACAGTCAATTCTATGACTGTCCCAGTTGCCATCACACTTCACATAGTCAAAAAACCAGTCAGTGTTATCAGAATAGAGATTGCTGTCAGAATGAACGTGATTTGCAACAAAATCCGGAATGACACGAAGTCCTTTTTTGTGAGCTTCAGCAATAAGTTCATGAAGTTCACCGATAGTTCCAAAAGCCGTTTCTATCGGGCCTTCATCAAATCCGAGTCCTGAAGTATAGCCATAGTCATTTGTGTAGGAATATCCTGTTGCAACAGGGTGATACGCATGATAACTTGTGAATTTTCTCCTGTCAGTGGGATTAACTCCTCCTTCGCTTGCTGTGTGGGGATTAAGAACAGGAGAACTGATCCAAAGAACGTTTACACCCATGTCTGTAAAATAATCTGACTTGATCTTGTTGATTATTCCTTTGAAATCGCCACCCTGCCACTGCTCAAGACTTTCAGTTATCCCGACAAGATTTCCAACATCATTTGTCAGATCACCGTTACTGAATCTGTCAGTCATAAGCTGATAGATAAACGCGTCTCTCCAGCCAAAATCAGCAAAATCAATTCCCTCTCCTATCCAGATAGGAACAAAAAGAGGTTCTATAATATCACCACCTGTCGTTTTCAGCTTAAAAAGATAACTGTATTTATTCGGATCAAGTCCTGTTTTTGAAACTGTAAAAATTTTTGAAGCCGAATCATAGGTAATATCTTCGGTCACGGCCACACCATTTAAAGTGACCTCGCTTTCAGCCATATCAATATCATCTGTTCCCTTATAAACAACCTCAAAGCTGTATGAAGTATGAGTTCTTGTGAGATTTTCAAGGATCAGCTCAACTTCGGAAGCCACGCAAGTGTTAGTCCCATCACATTCATATCCAGTTGCGCAGTCATCACTCTTGTTACAGCGATCTTCTTTTAAAATACACTCATCAACATCACATTCTTCCCATTCTGTGCAAACCTCGGCTCCGCAAAGCTGACCTGTAATTGTCGCCTGCCCGGGGTTGTTTACAGCAGAAATAATAAAGTTAGGTCCCGTTCCACCATCAACACCCTTATCACAGTACCACCAGCTATCACCACTATTGAGAGAAAAACGGAAAATATATGAAAAACTTCCAGGTTCATCCATGGGAAACCCTGCCATATATTCGTGATTATTTCCTTCATATTTATCATTAAAAGATGCGTCTACCCATCTCCATGTTGCTGGAATAACAGGATATTCAGCAGCAGCAACATCTTTTTTAATTCCGAGCTGTGCCTTCCATTCAAAATGTTCAGCAACATCTCCTCCAGTTATTCCAACACCGTTATAGATCTGACCATAGATAATATCACCTTCAGTCCCGACATCGCCTGTAATTGTGTAAGGCCACTGAACACCTATCCATATTGGAGAATCACTATCAGCCACACAACTTGTTCCGTCAGCTTTAAAACCATTGACACAGTTACACACTGCACTTCCACTTTCAATCGTGCACACTCCACTGTTACCGCAATCTACAGCGGCACATTTATCTTCAATACATTCGTGAGCAACTATATCGCATTTTTCAGGACTTGTGCAGTCATCATTTTCCACACATTTTCCATCCTGAAGTTCACAGTTCCCTTCTAGATTACACTGTTCCCATTCTTCACAGGCAACACCGGCACAAGGATCCTCTACACATTCAAGACCATCAGCTTCGTAACCTTTTTCGCAGTCACACTCGGCTTTTCCATCGGTTACAACACAATCACCGTGGTCACTACAGTCAACTCCATCACATGGACCTTCAACACCGTCACTATCAGGATTTTCATTTTCATCAACACAGGTAGGTTCATCACCATCCATTACCTGAACATAACCATCTTCGCAATCACAGTATATTCCGCTTTCGTAATCGCCACTGCCTGAGCCACTTCCATAGCCGCCTTCTTTACAATCTCCATGTCCACCGCAGTCAACTCCGGTACAAGGTCCGATACAGTTGTGGGTTTCCTTGTCACAGGTTTCGCTTCCGACACAATCCGCATCTTCGTTGCATCTTCCATCAAGCGGCGTGCAATCACCGTTTACACACTGCTCCCACTCGTCACAATCAACTCCTGCACAGGGATCTGTCGCTTCAACACATTCAAGCTGTCCACTCGGCACGAAACCTTCTTCACATTCACAAACCGCACGACCACTTGAATCGTTACATGTTCCATGACCGCTACAATCAACTCCATCACACGGAGACTTGTCATTCTTGTCACAGGAAACAAACATAATCGTTAAAGCAAACACAACAAATAAGATCTTTTTCATAATCATCCCTCGTACAGGCGTATAAATTCCAGTCGATATTATCTCTTTTTCCTCATTTTTAGTCAAGGGCAGCCTCGTATTTGTTATTAAAACAAATGAAGGATTTCTCTCTATTCTTTGCCTTAATAACCTTGAAATCTATTTATTCTTTGCTACTATCAAATTAAGCTAATTGTTTTAGGTTTTGAATAAAACGCTAAAATTTCAAAAGCGTGTCTTTGGGTTGCAGGACTTAAAGAGTTGTTCGACTAACTTGACTCGCAATTACAAAAAGTGTAAAGTTAGAGCCCAATATTTATATTTGCGGAGAACGGAACATGATAAAAAGCCTTCACATTGAAAAGTTTAGGTTATTTGAAAACATTACGTTTGAACTTGGGAAAAGAATTACTGTTATAGCGGGACATAACGCTGTGGGGAAGTCCACTCTTCTAGGAATCCTTGGAAATATGGTTGAATATAAAGCTGATAATATCTTTGGGAAAAAGTTCAGGACAGAATTCTCAGAAATATTTAAAAGCTCACCTGATTTTGACAAAAAAGGAGAACACAAAGGAACCGTTTATTTCTGTTCTCCGTTAAATTTCACAAAAACCAATAATGAGGCTTCATTTAGATCTACACGGCAAGAGAATGGAGAAAGATTTAGAATTATTCCAGACCGCTTTGATGAGAATGGGAAAAAAACAGCGTCAAAATACCCTCTACCTGTCATATATCTTGGACTTAGCAGACTTTATCCATTAGGTGAAACTAGCAATACTTTGCAAAAGGACGATTTATACTTAACTGGTGAGGAAAAAAGCTGGTTCACATCTAACTATAAAAATATATTATCAATTGCAGACAACATAAATGATATTTCAAACCTAAAAACAAAAGAGGTCAAATCAAATTTCACAGGCATAACCACTAACAAATATGATTCTCTTTGCAATTCGGCCGGTCAAGATAACCTGGGACAAATAATGTTATCATTGTTATCTTTCAAGCGATTAAAAAACACCATAAATGACTGGGAAGGTGGTTTATTTATTGTTGACGAATTAGATGCAACTTTACATCCAGTTGCACAACAAAAATTAATAGAATTTCTATTTAAATATGCGAAAGATATTGATCTTCAAATTGTTTTCACCACTCACAGCTTGTCAATTCTAGAGTATATTGCGAAAAAATATGAAGGGAACAATACATTTGCGAATGATTATAGATTAATTTTCATTTCGAATGCAAACGTAAGAATTAAAATAGACCAGAACCCACCATACGAGCAAATCAAAAACAATTTATGTTTAACAATTTCTCAAAAACAAAAGAATAAAGAAAAACTTTTAGTTTACAGTGAAGACGATGAAACCAGATGGTTTTTCAGTAAATTGATACTTGGGTATGTAGGAAAATTGAAACTTCTTAAGTTAAATTTCGGTTGTAGCCAATTGGAAAAATTATATAAAGAAGATACAAACTATTTCTCTAAAGTGCTTTTCATTGTCGATGGAGATGTGAAAGTTTCAAATCCGCGTTTCGTTAAAAAAGAAAATGTAATGGCATTAATCGGTGAAACTCGGCCAGAAAAACTGATTTTTGACTATTTAAATGATGAAAATTGTAATTTTTGGAAAGAGCCTGGCCTTGAGAAATTAGGAATGACTAAAAAATCTTTTCTGGATGATAAAGGACCTTTTTCTAGTAAATATGATAATTTTAAGGAAAGAAAAAAATATAGCAGTTGGTTTTTTGATCAGAAAAAGCGCATTGAAGAATATAAAATGAGCTGATTTCAAAACTATTTCCAGCTCTGAAAATGAAATAACCTATTAAAATCATTAGAAAAAACTTGCAATTGAAACAAAAATGCGGTATCCTTAAGCCATTGAAAACATTGAGGAATACCGC
>Ga0222695_1000456_pt1 | contig 22285 bp, 19 predicted proteins | sample AntAcemetage1398_FD_179834 | JGI IMG/M metagenome (GOLD analysis project Ga0222695, IMG submission 179834) | Saline water microbial communities from Ace Lake, Antarctica - #1398 | ecosystem: Environmental > Aquatic > Non-marine Saline and Alkaline > Saline | place: Antarctica: Ace Lake...
ATTGGACCCCAAGGCAAAAGAATGGAGTTTTCTTTCGAGAAGCAGTTGTCTTAAGTTAAATCAAATAAGTTTTCAAATGGCCGAAAGTCATGTATTAAGTACCTTTTTTGGCATGCTTGCTCTTCTGTCATACTGCCGTTATGCAAAACAACCATCTCTTGGCAGGTATCTTCCGATCGCCATTTTTCTTAGTCTTGGTTTGATGGCAAAACCCATGCTTGTGACTTTCCCATTTCTACTCCTTTTAATGGACTTCTGGCCGTTAGGACGTCTTGGGCTTGCAACTGCTCCACGCCTAGTTCTGGAAAAGATCCCTCTATTTGTCCTTTCAGCTGTTTCAAGCTTTGTAACATACTTTTTCCAGCAGCATGGAGGAGCAGTGACATCTCTGCAAGTTCTTCCATTGAAGATAAGAATAGCTAATGCTCTTGTCTCCTATCTAAGCTACATCGGAAAAATGATTTGGCCTTATGGGCTGGCGGTATTCTATCCATATTCGAAATGGTTTCCTTGTCAGGCGGCTGTATCCGGACTATTCCTTTTACTCCTGTCGGTTCTGGTGATTCGGAATATGCACAAATTCCCATATCTCATTACAGGGTGGCTGTGGTATCTTGGTGCTCTTGTCCCTGTTATCGGACTGGTCCAGGTCGGCGCTCAAAGTATGGCTGACAGATACACATATATCCCCCTAATTGGCCTTGCTATGATTTTTGCATGGGGAATGGCGGACATTTTAACGAGATATCGAATCAAAAGAGTTGCACTTGCCATTGTATATAGCTCAGTATTTACATATTTTATGATAAGCGCATGGTTTCAGGTGCGTCATTGGCAAAACAGTGTGACGCTTTTTACGCATGCCATCAACGTAACTTACAATAACAGCCATGCACGTTATTCATTAGGATATGCTCTGGAGTGTCAGGGAAAACTGGATAAAGCGATCGATCAGTATTCCAGGGCTTTGCAGATAAATCCCAACTATACGATCGCCCTCAATTCATTAGGACTTGCTCTGGCGCATCAGGGAAAACTGGATAAAGCGATCGATCAGTATTCCAGGGCTTTGCAGATAAATCCCAACTATGTAAAAGCCCACAACAATTTGGGAAATGCTCTGGCTCGTCAGGGAGATATCAAAGGCGCTTTTTATCATTATTATGAAGCGCTTCGAATAAATCCCAATTATGATGGAGCATACTTCAATTTAGGTAAAATTTATGCTAATCAGGGAAAAATCGGAAAAGCGATCATTAATTACAAAGAAGCCCTACGCATCAACCCGGATATGAAACAGGCTTTATATAATCTATCGTGGATAAACGCTACGTGTGAAAATGAGAAATATCGCAATAGTATTGAGGCGGTTGGACTGGCTGAGAAGCTTTGTGATCTAACCAGTTATAGTCAACCTCTGGCTCTGGATGCTCTTGCTGCCGCATATGCGGAAGCGGGAAGATTTAATGAAGCAGTTGCCACAACTCAAAAAGCGCTTAATCTCGTTTTAAACAATGGACCAAAAGAACTGACTCCGAAATTAAAAAAGCGACTGTGCCTATTTCAGGCAGGATATCCCTATAGAGAAGGTTGCGCCAAAAATGAATAGTAAAAACACATACAATATAGCGACCTTTCTTTTATGTAGTGTTATTTTTTCATTCTTATGTTTGGAAGTTATCCTAAATCTTACTCCTCCCATATCTCGTGATGCCCTGATTCATCACTTGGCTGTTCCCAAACTTTGGCTAAAGCATGGCGGATTTTATGAAATGCCATGGGCGGAATACTCATATTACCCGATGTATATCAATCTTTTTTATCTTGTCTGTCTTTATTTCAAAAACGACATTCTTCCAAAATTTATCCACTTTGCTTTTGGCCTTGGCACAGGCTGGTTGATTTATAGGTACCTTAAACATAAATTTGACCGCAACTGGGGCCTTCTGGGCATGGTTATCTTTATCACTACACCAATAGTGATCTGGTTATCCACATCGGCGTATATTGATTTGGGAATGACCTTTTTTACTACGGGCAGCGTTCTGGCATTTATAAAGTGGCGTGATTCGGAATATAATCAATTCAAATGGTTTCTGATTTCTTCATTCTGTATGGGAATTGCGTTGGGATCAAAATATAATGCCCTGATTGCCTGGTTTATTATGAGCATGCTTTTGATGCTGAGCGTTGTGAGGGATACTCACAAACAGACGGCAGCACTTCAGTATGGGATATTGTTTTTTGTTGTAACCGCATTTGTGGCGTCGCCCTGGTATTTGAAAAATTATTTTCAAACAGGGAATCCGTTTTATCCACTGTTTAATAGTCTTATTGATTCATTTCATCATCATTCGGTTCAAGAAGCTTTGCAACAACGGGTAACGGAAAAAACTGGCCAGATCAGTTTTTTTAAAATGAGAGAAGTCATGTATGGTGAAAATTTCTGGGAAACATTATTGATTCCCATACGTATGTTTTTTCAGGGGAGAGATAATAGCTATCAATATTTTCAAGGCACCCTAAATCTGATTCTAATCGTATTTTCACCCTTTATATTGCTTAACAAAAGATATATTAAAGACAAAATTCTTTTCGTCATATTTTCCGTTTTATTTATCATTATGGCATATTTTTTAACCGCCAAACAGGTTCGATATATCCTTCCTGTCTTGCCGTTTCTTTCCATCATCGCAGTTATGGGCATAAAAGACCTTGTTGACAGGTTGGGAGATGGAATGCGTACTTCTTTTCTGCGATTCAGAATAAATGACGGGTCGATAAGCAGGGTGGTGATTTTTATCACGGTTGCAATCTTATTGGTTTTTAATTTATGCTATTTAAAAAACCGAATGGATATTATTAAACCTTTTCCATATTTATTTGGAAAGGAGACAAAAAATGCTTTTTTGAAACGACATCTTTTACATTATGATGCCGTGAAATATGTCAATGCCAGTCTGCCTGAAGATGCCGTCATTTTTACAATGTTTCTGGGACGACGCGGATATTATCTGGACAAAAATTATAAAAATGAACCTTCATTTGGAGCGAACACATTAAACAAGATGGTAATTAGCTCTATCGACGACGACGAATTTAAGGAATATATAAAATCTATGGGCGTTACCCACATCCTAATTCGAACCGATTTGGTTGGCAAATATTTAAGAGATAATTTTTCGCCGGAAAAGATTAAACGCTTTTTAACTCTAGGAAACAAATACTGGAGAAAAATCTACGAAAATAATGGGTATTCAGTATGGAATGTCAACACCGAACAGTAAAATATAACCCTGAAGCTTCAACAATTAACCTGTTCCGGAGCGTAAAATACGGCTTTGGGTGTTTAAGACGGCTTTTTTCTTTCGGAGAGCAAAAATGGAAATCATGAGCTCAAAGTTATTCCCAAACTAAACAGACACTTCATCAATAAAAAAATAGAAACTTTTTTTTATAAATTATGAAACCACAAAAAAAGAACCTAACAGCCTTTCTGCTTTTCTTCTTGATTGTGTTTAGTGCATACAGCACCAACTATGATGCATCATGGCACTTTGACGATTATCCTAATATTCTTGATAATCCACGGATTCATATAAAGGATTTCAGGTTTGATACTCTTAAAGGGACTTTTTTTGCATCAGTTGACAAAGGAGAATATTTAGGCAGACAAGTGTACCGCCCGGTTTCCATGTTTACGTTTGCTCTGAATTGGTGTATCGGAAAAGATAATGTCCTTGGATATCATATCGTGAATAATGCAATTCATCTGGTGACGACTTTTTTCCTGTTTCTGACCGTTTTAAATCTGTTGATGTCTCCCAATCTAAAAGGAAAATACCAGGGAAGTGAATACGCCATCGCATTTCTTACTGCAATTTTTTGGGCTGTCAATCCCATTCAGACCCAGGCTATTACCTATATTGTGCAACGAATGGCATCGCTTGCGGCTATGTTTTACATCATCGGTATCTATTTTTACCTAAAAGCAAAACTTTCTCCACCATGTTTTAAAAGATTTTTATTCATCACCGGATGTCTTTTTAGTTTCATTCTTGCGCTCGGTTCAAAAGAAAATACGGTGACATTGCCGGCTGCTCTGGCCATTATTGAAATCCTGTTTTTTCAAGATCTGTCGGATAAAAATACAAGAAGAAAGGTGACTGTAGCCCTTACGATTGCCGGTGTATCTGTGGCTGCCATCTTAATGATCCTATATATAAAAGGAAATATTCCCAATGTTTTAAAAGGATATGAAAAACGAACGTTCACATTAGTGGAACGTTTATTGACCGAACCAAGGATCATTATTTATTATCTCAGCCAGACATTCTATCCATTGGCTTCTCGGCTTTCACTGGTGCATGATATCAATATTTCAACCTCACTTTTTAAACCATGGACGACGATTCCATCCATCCTGGCCATTATTTCTCTGTTGGGAATCGGATTCTCTCAAACAATAAAAAAGCCTATTATTGCTCTTAGTATATTTTTCTTTTTTATTAACCACATCATTGAATCAACAATAATACCTCTAGAGCTTATCTTTGAGCATCGAAACTATCTGCCGTCTTTTTTTCTATTTTTCCCTGTTGCGACCGGCTTAATATGGATGATTGATTGTTTTAAGAAAAAAAATCCTTTTATTCATATACTCCTTGTTGTTTCTATAGCAGGGGTTATTTTTAGCTTTGTTACAGGTACTGTTGTCAGAAACAGGGCGTGGGCGACTGAAAAAACGTTATGGGAGGACTGCATCATAAAAGCACCCGGAATGGGAAGGTCTTATCACAATCTGGCTAGTTATCATTATCAGAAGGTTGGAGATATGAACAAGGCAATTGAAATCTATAAAACGTCATTAACGAAAAAATATCTGAACTCTAAAACAGGACATGCACTTACCTTTAACAATATGGCGACAATATTTTATGAGAACGGCGACTATAAAAGCTCAATAAAATATTTCAAAAAAGCATTGGAAATTAAACCCCACTACCCAAATGCATTGCAAAATATTACCCTTCTCTATGTACAGACCGGCAGATTTTCTGAAGCGCTTGAAAATGCGGATCGGCTTTTGTTGGAAGATAAGAAATCCGATAATTTTCTTCAAACAAAAGGCTTTGTATTATTATCAGCAGGCCGATTTGATGAAGCCATATCAATTTTAAAAACAGCACTTGGCATTAATCCGAACAATAGAAAAGCAAATCTTTATATGGGGGTGGCCTTAAGTTTAAAAGGGGAATACAGGAAAGCCGATACGTTTTTAAAGCAAGCTTACTTACTTTCTCCTGAGGATATTTTTGTACATTTTGCCATGATTGAAAACAGCGTAAGGAATGGAAATAAAGAAAATACTGACCGTCACTTGGAAAATTTATTAGAATCATTCGATAGGGATACCATAATAAGGTCTTTAAAAAGACTGGATAAAAATAATATTGTTGCCCCGCTATCACAGAAAATATTGTCTGATGCAATAGTTAGGAAAATGCCGGGCCTTGCTGATAAGATGGCGGAATTAAATAATTCCGATACTGCCGATTTTGAGTGACGTTGAAGATCCACCAAAATTAAATTAAACAACGATTTTCGAACCAGAGTATCCAGTGAAAGCAAATAGTCGATTAAACAGCAACTTCTCTACCTCTATTATTTACTTGTTCTTTATAGCTATGAATTTACAGCAGGCAGGTAATTGAAATATAGATGAGAGGGCTTGGGCGAGGGAAGCATGTTTAAAGATAAAAAAGTGATTGTTGTCATGCCCGCATATAATGCGGCAAAAACTCTGCGCAAAACTTATGAAGAGGTTATGGTCCAAGGCATTGTTGATCTGGTGGTTTTGGTTGATGGATGACATGGAAAACAAGGCCACTAAGACACAAAGGCCCAAAGGAGGGAGATCAACCTTAACGCAAACAACATATATTCATTATAACAACCACTTACTAAGGCATTAACTGGTCTTAGATCATTTAAAGGGAGCAAAACCCGAGTCATTAACTTAAGATATGTCCCCTTAGTTGTGGATTACCTTTACTTTATTACGCGATAAATCAATTTATGCATTGACTTTGTTACAAATTTTGTTTCATTTTCAGGGGGTGAAATTTGTTTTACAGGAAGATAATTAACATCCACAACTCCTCCAATAGTTCCAGATCTTCGGCGGTCTTATTGATTAAAGCGGAAAAGAAGTAAAATTCCAGTACGGGGCATAATGCCGGTAAATTTCTTTAAACAAATTATCCTGTTAACATAAGAAAATTACTTGCCGGGATTACAAAACAGTTTCCAGGAAATGTTTCAACTTTTAAGGCATTGCGGACAATCTGGTAAAATGGAATGTTGAGTTTTTCTCCATAAAACCTTCCTGCTTTACTAATATCAGTATCGTTATCCTTTGTCTCAAACAGGCAAACTGGATGATTGTCTTTCACCAGAACAAAATCGACTTCCCGCTTTTCCCTGTCACGGAGATACCGGATTTCAAAATTCCCCAGACCGGTTTCTGTCATCCTTGCCGACATGCGTATAAGGCTAACTGCCATAAGGTTTTCAAAAACAGCTCCGGGTTCAGACAGCATTGACCAATCAAAGAAATAAAGTTTTTTCTCCTTTTTTATTGCCCGTGCTATTTTTTTATGCCAGGGACGTAGAGTAAAAACCAGATAAAGACCTTGCAATATATCTATCCAGTTCTTTATGGTATCGTATTTTTTCCCCAGGTCTTCGCTCAATGACGGAATACTAATCTGGGAACCGACTTTTGTAGGAAGGATTTCTACCAGCGTTTCAAGGCCTTTAATGTCTGCAATCCGTGAAAGATCACGCACGTCTTCTTTTGTCAGAAGGTTTCTGTAATTATTCTGCCACCTTCGATGAAACTTTTCTGTGCCTTTGAGAAACGGCTCTGGAAAACCTCCAAATTTCAACAGGTTTTCAAAGGCTTCATCCGCCTCCTGTATTTTAGCTTCCCTCGCGCGTCCTGCCAAAAGGTTGCCGTCAGCAAAAATTTCACCATTATCGAGAATATGAGAAAAATCAGCCGTAGCCTCTGGAAGTCCCAATGGAAAAAGCTGATAGGAAAAGTATCGTCCAACCAGTGAATCCCCAGACCTTTGAAAATAGCCGAGCCTGGCGGAACCTGTAACAAGAAGCTGCATTCTTTCGCGATTAATGTCATAAAAACCTTTAAGAATATTCCTCCATTCCCTATGTTTATGAATCTCATCAAACACGAAAGGAACGGGATCATTCTTGAATTTCTCATCGATAATGTTCCGAAAATAGAGTAGATTTTTTTTGTACTTTACCATTAATGATGGGTCATCCCAGTTGAAGTATGTATCTTCCGAGCCGACAAATCTAAGCCAGTTCTGAGCGAAGGTAGTTTTTCCCACCTGCCTGGGACCGGTCAGAAAGATCATCTTTCCCGCTGTCATTTCAGGATCAAATATATATTTACCAATTAATCGTTCCATTGTGCTTATTATCCATACCACTGGAATATTGTCAAGACTATTTTCCATAGTTATGGTGAATACGCTCTTCAGTTTATAAGTTTATATCGGGGACTGGCTTAGATTCCATCAGTAAATATTTCGCCCTCGTTCCTTAAACCATAGTTCAATGCACTGTACGACCCAGAACCTGGTAGTCCATACAAAACAGTGGGGGTCAATAATTTCAATAAGTTACATATCATATCTTCTTGCAGCACATAGTGCAAAATCAGGGGTTTACAAAGTAAAACATGGCAGTATTTCTAAACCCGCACTGCTTTAAAGGGATTACCCAACGCCTCGTAAATAACTGATTTTTCGAACCTCCATTGTTTTGCAGGTACTACCGAACATATGCAATCATAGAGACGTTATGATTTAGTGCTTTACATAGTGTAAATGATATATTATTTTTAAAATGTAAAAAGGAGAAATAATAACATGGCTACCTTAGCAAAACTTTACCCTATCTTAAAAGACCTTGGGCTTGAAGACCAAAAAGCAAATGAATTTGTTGAAATAATAGATGAATCACGCAAAGAGGGGTTAGCTACCAAAGAGTATATCAAAGATTTAGAAATCCGATTGGTAAAATGGATCATTGGATTAATGATAGCTCAAACCTCCATAAGCATAGCTTTGCTGAAACTATTCTAACTCTTGCCAAATAAAAAAGGGTTAACATTCTTCCTGTTATCTTCCTTGTCACTTGATCAAATAATTAACAACTAAACCACTTTAACTTAAGAATTCTTTATCTGCCATTTAGTCATGCTTTAGCAGAATTGGACACAGCCCGCCAAATGGGCTAAGTTGCTCATTACAGGTCTCATATTCCTTTGAAGTATTGATCTTTGGCCTTTGCGCTGCTCGCTGTAGAAGCTTTACTTGACCGCTTTTTTTTGTAACAGAGTATTGTACTGGGCGCCTGGAATGTAAAGACACATGGTTCGCGGTTGTATATTTTGTTTTATGCGGCCGGCCGGCTGGAAAGATTGTTAAATGATATTCCTTCTTGACTGCCATACCAGTTTGCAATATATTCCGAATTAGTTTAACTAAATTGGAACGATGTACTAAAATGAAAAATATCAAGAGAATCCTGAATATCGATCTTCCGCCAAGGCAGTCTGCTTTTTTATGGGGGCCAAGAAAGACAGGAAAATCGGCTTATCTGAAAGCAAGGTTTCCAGGCAGCCTTGTGTATGATTTTCTTCAAACCGATCTGTTTTTTGAATTCTCCAAAAAACCGGCTCTTTTGAGGGAACGGCTGATAGCAAAGGATGATGTTCTGAAATACCCGGTGATATTGGATGAAGTGCAGAAGATTCCTCAAATCTTAGACGAAGTGCACTGGCTGATCGAAAATAAAGGTTTGAGCTTTATACTGTGCGGATCAAGCGCTCGAAAGCTGAAGAGAGGAAAGGCTAACCTTCTTGGGGGCCGGGCATGGCGTTATGAGATGTTTCCATTTGTTACGTTTGAACTGGAGAACTGGGATCTGTTAAGAGTATTAAATCGTGGTATGATACCGGATCATTATCTTAAGAAAAGCTATAAAAAATCTTTGAGAGCCTATACACAGGATTATTTGAAAGAAGAAGTTTTTGATGAGGGGTTAACCCGTAACATTCCTTCATTTTCCAGGTTTTTTGATGCCATGGCGTACTCTCACGGAGAACTTACAAATTATTCCAATATAGCACGTGATTGCGGGGTAGATTCCAAAACTGTAAAAGAGTACTACCAGATCCTTGTGGATACGCTTTTAGGCGCTATGGTAGAACCCTTTAAGAGGAGGCAAAACCGGCAGGTCATCAGCAAGGCGCCAAAATTTTACTTATTTGATGTAGGAGTTGCCGGTGCTGTCACAAAACGGCATATTGAGGAAGAGAAGGGTGAATTGTTCGGGAAAGCATTTGAGCATTTTATTTTAATGGAGATTGCAGCTTATAATTCCTACAATGAAATCGATTATGAAATTAATTTCTGGAGGACAAAATCAGGCATGGAGGTCGACTTTGTGCTGGGTGGTGGCGAAGTTGCAATCGAAGTAAAGGGCTCAACCCGTATCGAGAAAAGGGATTTACAGCCACTGAACGCCTTTATAGAGGAATATTTGCCACGGAAGGCGTTGGTTGTATGCAATGAGAGGGAAGAGAGAATTCATGGACGGATACACATAATGCCGTATAGAAATTTCCTGCGTGATTTGTGGAAAGGCGAGATCATTCGCTAACCTCATATTTTAAATATGCATAATAGCTATTGAACAAATTTAATCAGTATACATTGTAAATCATTGCATTATTTCGGCTCGGAAAAGACATGGAAAATATGGTAAAATTAAAGAGAATCTTGAAGAACAATATTGGTCCCGGCAATTCCCTTGACACCAAAGCCCGTTTTTTTGTAATATAGTTCAGCTACTAAGACAGTAAGGCACGAAGAAGGGCCAGAGTTTGTTTCTGTTATGAGTTATCCAAACGAGGGTTAAAATATAACCCAATAACTCACGAAAATCCGTGCCTGCCCTATGAAATGTTTATCCCGTTCAATTTTTACTCTGTTAAATCTTAAAGCCATTTAATCAAAGATAGAGGACTATTTAACCGGGGCCTGCCCTGTTAAATTATTTATAGAAGATGAGCGCAGCGTATTTAACTTGGGCATTTCATTTTTCTATTTAATCGGGGTAATCTGCGCATGATCTGTGGATTAAAAGAACTATGTCACATTTGATGGAAAAAAAATGGTTTGAAATGATTGAAGCCTTCTTGAAACTGACTCCTCAGGAGAGATCGGCAGAGGCAGAAAAGCGCCTGGATGAGAGCTTAGAGTGGATGGCACAACTGTATGATATTTCACCGGAAGAAGCGTATGAAAAGCTTATTAAAAATAGTCACAAAATGCATTGATAGTTTTTCTGAACAGGCTAATGTTACACGGCTTGCCGCAATCGTCGGTGGAGAAGCCGTTATTATGCATGGTATACCCAGAACGACAATTGATATTGACATACTCTTGTTTTGCGGAGACGAAAAAAAAGATATTGGCAAAATGGGATATTGCGCGGTTGATACGGCAGGATAAGAATTTGACAAGAATTTTGGTTGAAGGACGCTGGCGTTAACATAGCGATAAGAAATAAAAGACTGTCAGAGAGTGAAAGACATTGATTGATATCAAGATGAATAGAATAAAAGATGCCAAGAGATTATTTGACCCCACCCTCTTTTGGGATGCTGAGTCAGTGGATATAGAACAGCACGCTGACTATGTCATTGCCAGGGTTCTGAATTTTGGGGATGAAAACGACTTGAAGATACTCAGGAAAATATACACGGATGAAAAATTAATTGGGGTTGTAAAAGAAAGAAGGGGACTGTTGAGCATGACCAGGCGTTTTTGGTCGGTATATTTTAATATCACACTTCCGGAGTTAAAAAATGATCGAAGACGTGCTTCCACAGAACGCCCTTAATTTGATTGATAAACTTGCAGTTCAGTTAGATAGCTTTTATCTTGCCGGGGGCACGGCACTTGCCCTGCAATTAGGCCACAGAGTTTCCGAAGACCTTGATTTCTTTATTGACAAGGCATTTGATGCCGAAGAGCTAAAAAACAGAATTCTGCCGGATAAAGTTTCATCAATTCGTTCAGAAACCCTGCACTGTGTGAAAAATGGGGTCAGGTTATCCTTCCTTTTCTACGATGTTCCTCTCTGCTTTCCGCCTCGGATATGGCGTGGCATTCAGGTAGCTGCGTGGCAGGATGTCGCTGCGGAAAAGCTTAAAACCATGTCCCAACGAGGGGCCAAGAAGGATTTTTATGATGTCTATGCTGTTATCATGTTGAAGTCAGATATAAGAGAATTGTGCGCATTATTTTTGAATCGTTTTAAAGGCGTGGGTATTAACCTTTATCATGTCTTGAAAAGCCTCGTCTATTTTCAAGATGCGCAGGAAGACCCTTATCCAACTTTGTTGAAAAACAGCGAAGAATGGAGATGGGACAGCGTGAGATCCTTTTTTGAAACTCATCTAAGGGAGTTTGAGATAGCCCTCACTAATGGAATTGAAGATGGATAAGACAGAAGTTTCGATAATCATCCCGGCATACAATGAAGCAGCGACCATCGGTGCTATTGTTTTTAATATCAAGAAGCTTTATCCTGATTTTATGTTATAAAAAATGTTTACAGACGACATAATCTCCTGCTATATGTATATAGATCTATAACTTTAGCAGGGTTGTTTTTATGGATATAACAACATTCAACCTCTCAAATCCTTGGCGAACAGGCCGAAACTGGGATGTCCCGGGGATCGAGAGATCTGTCACCGGGGAATTGTTAAAATGGCTTGATGAGCCTGAAATTTTAATTCTCTCCGGCACACGGCAGGTTGGGAAAACCAGTATCCTTTATCAGTTGATTGACTGGCTGATTCGAACCGGCCGTGCCGTGCCTGATAGCATTTACTACTTTAATCTTGATCTTGCCGGAATTTCGGAATTTCTGGAAGATCAGGGGCGTTTTCTGCGCTTTCTGGATGTGAATAGAGAGCAGAAGATTTTTGTATTTATTGATGAAGTGCAACGTCTTCCTGATCCGGGTATATTCATAAAGGGGCTTCATGACCTGCGGCTTCCAATAAAATTTATAATGACCGGCTCATCATCACTGGATATTCGTACAAGAACACATGAAGCTCTGACAGGGCGTAAGCAGATTTTCCATATAGAATCTCTCTCATTTTCTGAATATGTGAATACTCTGCCGGCTTTATCTTCACTGCCTACTCTTGATCCTCGAAATTATAGTATATACATAGGTGCTCTGAATGATGCCCTGTTCGACTACGGGATATACGGAGGTTATCCAGTGCCGGTTTTAACAGATGATCCTGAAAAAAAAGGATTAAGACTCAATGAGATCTTTACAAGCTACCTTGAAAAGGATATTGCCGGATTCCTGAAGGTAGAAAATATTCCTGCATTTCGAAAGCTGGCAACCTTATTGTCGGTACAGCAGGGCGGACTTGTTAATATACAGGAACTGGCTTCCACGCTCGGCCTCAACCGTGGAACTGTCACAAAATACATATATTACCTGGAAGAAACGTTTGTTATAAAACGTTTAACGCCTTTTTTTTCAAATCCCAGAACAGAATTAAGCAAGATGCCCAAGATATATTTTGCCGACGCGGGCATGCGCAATCTTGCCATGGGGAGTTTTAGCAATTTGCAAACACGTTCTGACACCGGTCAGATCATAGAAGGAATCGTTGCTTCTCATGTTTTCAGAAACCGCCTTATGTCTCACAAAATTAACTACTGGCGGACCAAGTCAGGCGCTGAAGTCGATTTCATAATATCAGGCGTCAAACCGGTTCAAAGCATAGAGGTAAAATCCGGAAATCTAAAACGGATAACTATAAGCCGAGGGTATCGTTCATTTCTTTCCAAATATACTCCTCCAAAAGCAATTCTTTTAAACAGTGTAATGTGGTTTAAAACAGAAATTGCCGGACATACAATAGAGGCCATCCCGACAGCTGTTTTCCTATTGAGAACGCCAGAGAGTAGGGCCTGAAATATGGACTTTATCTTAAGGTTAGGTGTCAGGAATGATGAACAGAGGCGCTGAAACTTGACACCTGAAACCAGGCGTACGGGAAGGAATAAATATGGGATATTTTTTAAAGCCATATCATGGGCAATTTTAATCATCCCAGTATTGTCCTGAGTGCTTTGAATGTAAAGACACACGGCTCGCGGTTGTATATGCCGATTTATGCGGCCGGCCGGATAGGAAGTTTGAATGTTTAAAGATAAAAAGGTGATTGTTGTCATGCCCGCATACAATGCGGCAAAAACCCTGCGCAAAACTTACGAGGAGGTTATGGCCCAGGAGATAGCAGATCTGATTATTGTGGTGGACGACAGAAGTCAGGATGAAACCGTGTCCATCGCAAAAACATTGCCCGATACTTTGGTATACACACATGAGAAAAATTTAGGATACGGAGGCAACCAGAAAACTTGTTACAGGCTTGCATTAGAAGCCAACGGTGATATCATTATTATGGTTCACCCGGATTATCAATATACACCCAAGCTGCTTCCTGCCATGGCTTCCATGATCGGAAACGGTTTGTATCATTGTGTTCTGGGCTCACGGATTCTCGGAGGCTATGCGTTAAAGGGGGGGATGCCGCTTTGGAAATACATTGCCAATCGCTTTCTTACTTTTATAGAAAATGTTCTGATTGGTGCGAAACTCTCAGAGTACCATACGGGTTACAGGGCCTTTTCGCGGGAGCTGTTGAAAAAGTTGTCGCTTGAAGCAAATTCTGATGATTTTGTTTTTGACAATCAGATGCTGGCCCAGATCGTCTGGTCCGGCCACACCATTGCCGAAGTGAGCTGCCCGACAAAGTATTTTCCTGAAGCTTCATCAATTAAACTGTTCCGAAGTATAAAATACGGTTTCGGGTGTTTGATCACGGCCTTTTTGTTTCGACTGGCAAAAATGAAAATCATAAGCTCAAAGTTATTTCCCGGTTAATAGAATCTTGATAATATAGGAATTTCCTTTTTTGGACACAAGACCCGCCTGCCATGCAAGCTCGCCAGCCAGCCAAGCAAGGCGAGGCGGCCTGTGGCACGAGCGGGCAGGTGAACACCCCATACGATTTCCCGAACCTACGGGGCAGGCAGATTGCCAAGATTCTTAAATAGCAAAACAACAATATTATCTGTGTATATCTTCGTCCTATTTAACTTGACGATATTCCCTAAATATGTATAATAGCCATTGAATAAATTTAATCACCATTTATTATAAATTCTCAGATTAAAAAAATATGGATATTCGTTTTTCTCCGCATAATACTCATTTGGAAAACAGGTCTCTATTTTCGAGCCTTGATCCTCATTTGAGACAGCTTAAGAATCAGGCGCTTGTTTATCGCTTTCCGCTTCTTGACCGTCTTATAGTCAAAACCCCCGGTATTTATTCGATCAGCGGTGGACGACAGATAGGCAAGACGACCCTGTTAAAGCAGTGGATGGCAGAGCTTCTTGAAAAAAATATCGATCCATCCAGGATAGTCTATTTCACCGGTGAGCTTATAGATGATCACCATTCGCTGGTAAGGCTTGTCACAGAAACGGTTCAAGATATGCCTGGCAACGAGATGTGCTATTTGCTGCTTGATGAGGTTACATATATCCGCGGTTGGGACAAAGGGATAAAGTTTCTGGCCGATGCCGGTATCTTAGAACATATAATATTGATGCTCACCGGTTCAGATACAGTACTCATCAAAGAAGCGCGTATGCGGTTTCCGGGTAGGCGAGGGGAAGCAGACATCGTCGATTTCTTACTCTACCCCCTTAATTTTTTTGAATTTGTTAACTTAAAAAAGCGTTTTTGCCGGGATGAATTGGAACTCCTGTCCGGCCCTGATATTGAGGAAAAATCTCCGTTGATCAGCAGACTGTTTGAAGAGTTTAAGAGTTACCTGGCTCATGGCGGATTCCTTACGGCTATAAATGATGTGGAGAAAAATGGATATATAAAACCTTCCACTTTATACACATACAGCGACTGGATTAGAGGCGATGTTTTAAAAAGGGGTAAACAGGAGCATTATCTGCGCGAAGTTCTGAATGCAATTGTTAATCGTTATGGGAGCCAGGTTACATGGAATGCATTATCAAAAGACCTTTCCATCGATCATCCCAAGACAGTGGCGGATTATGTTGCCTTGCTGGAATCAATGGATGTTGCATTTGTTCAGGCGGCTATTTTAGAAGACAAGCTATCAGCATCACCGAAAAAGGCCCGCAAAATGATGTTTACCGATCCATTTATTTTCCATGCAATACGCGCCTGGTTAACCTCAGTTGAAGATCCCTATAAAATACAGATTGAAGTTGCTCTTTCAGACCGGAAATGGTCTTCCAGACTGGCTGAATCGTGCGTAGCATGCCATTACTCAAGGCATTATCCAACATACTACATTAAAGCAAAGGGAGAAGTAGATGTGGCCTATGTTAGCCATAACCGTTTCTGGCCGGTAGAAGTTAAGTGGACTGACCAGATACGCTCCAAAGATCTTAAACAGGTTGCCAAATATTCCAATAGCCGCATTTTAACCTGTTCACAACGATATGGAGAAATTATGGGCATACACACAGAACCGCTCCCTCTTGCATTATTTCGGCTCGGAAAAGACATGGAAAATATGGTGAAATAAAAGAAAATCCCGAACAACAATATTGGTCCCGGCAATTTTCTTGACACAATGGATTGTTATTTCCTATATTTAATTTCAAAAATCAATTATTGGAATTAAGAGAAATTTTGATATTTTTAATACATAAAGAAATGCTGATTATATCGAATTTTGGGGAGGCTATTACGAATCGTCTGTTTTTATCGTATCTAATTAGTCGCGACAGTAAAGTGAACTAAAGTTTGAAGTGATCTAAAGTGAGCTAAAGCCCGCCCTGGTGCGACTCGTCCATGTATATTGATATCGGCTATAGATCATTGCAAACCTGCCTTTTGAATATAGCGTATTGGTGATCGGTCTGGGCCAGGGTTGTTGAATTCTATCAATTTTATAAAATGGTGGAGCGAAGCGACTCCTCAACTTTAGGCACTTTAGATCACTTTAGGCACGTTACACTTGTTCATTGCATTATCCAGATATCAGTCTGATTTTAAGCTATAAATTTGATACTCCCCAAAATCCGTTATAACCAGAAGAAATGGTTAAGGAGGTGTTGTTCCATGTCAAACTTGTTGAAAAAAATAGAACATGAAGCCCTTAGGCTTTCTGTCCAAGAGCGCGCATTTTTGGCTGACCGCCTACTGAGTTCTCTTGACGAAGATACACTCACAGACATAGATGCTGCCTGGATAGCCGAGGCTGAACGTCGTTATCAAGAATACAAGGAAGGTAAGCGACCAGGCGTTGCTGCACAGGAAGTGTTTTCCGAAGCTGATCGGATGCTGAGATGACGTTGGTTATTTTTGACCCTGAAGCCCAGGCTGAGTTTCTGGCGGCTGTTCAGTATTACGAGGATTGATAACACGTCTTGGGTCGTCGTTTTCACCTCGTTGTTGAATCTGCTATCCAAAATATTGCCGAGACACCATTCCGATACCGTGTACTAAGAGCACCCTTTAGGCGACATCTTTTATCGATATTTCCATATTCAATCATATATTCCATTGAACCGGATCACATTCGTATCATTGCGGTTGCGCATAATAAGCGTAAGCCGGGATATTGGTTGAATCGAGTTCCAGATATGGACGACAATTCTCTGAAATAGAGTGGGTGGGTGTAGTTAATAGCCACCCCTAAAAAGGTCTTTCTTGATCCATGTCCAAAAGCTTTGTCTCTCACAGAGTACACAGAGCCTCAGAGTTGTTGGCCTGAATTTCTGAGGAAAATCCAGATCAAGGTGCAAACATTAGACAAAAGAGCATTCGAGAAATTGTACAAGTCGTTCAATACAAAGAAGGAGCCATTTATGTCACATTTGATGGAAAAAAAATGGTTTGAAATGATTGAAGCCTTCTTGAAACTGACTCCTCAGGAGAGATCAGCAGAGGCAGAAAAACGTTTTTACCAGGGTTTTGTCTGAAGGACGCTGGAGTTAAAATAGCGATAAAAACAGCATACTCCCGATTTTGCTTGCATCATTGGTAATAGGTCATTATAATAAGCGCAACTTGCATAAAATAGGCCCCTCTATTCAGCATATTCACAATAAAAATGGACCGTATTGCAGAAAAAAAACTGGCTGATTGGCTGGATTCAAACTATCGCAAACCCTTGATTATTCGCGGCGCCCGTCAGGTAGGAAAATCAACTCTGGTCAGGCAGTTTGCTGATTATAAGAAATTGACCCTCCATGAAGTCAATCTTGAACGGTATCCAACGTTAGTCGAGGTTTTTAAAACACAGGATACCGGAAAGATCCTTCGGGAACTCGAATTTGTCTGTGGGAAGGGACCGATTTCAGGGAAGGATGGGTTGCTTTTCTTAGATGAAATACAGGCGGTGCCGATTGCCATTCAGACCCTTCGATATTTCTATGAAGATTATCCTGAGCTCCCGGTAATTTCAGCCGGCTCCCTACTTGAATTTACAATGTCCAAACATTCCTTTTCCATGCCCGTGGGTCGGGTCGAATACCTCTACCTTGGTCCCGTAACCTTTGAAGAGACTCTGGCGGCGATGGAAAAAAGTGTTTTGCTCGATCTGCTAAACAATTATCACCCACATGAGGTTTTTCCTAAATCCGCTCACGACCAATTATTGGAACTGCAAAGAGTCTGGTTCCTGGTGGGGGGGATGCCTGAGGCAACCCAGCGATTCATCGATACTAATGCGCTTGATGCGGTATTTGATGTTCATGCCTCGATTATTGAGACATACAAAGACGATTTTGCAAAATATGCAACCCAGGCCGATCTGCTCCGTCTTCATAAGGTGTTTAACTACGTCCCGATGGCTGCCGGGGAGAAATTCAAGTACGTTCGTGTAGACCCCGAGGAGCAATCCAGAGAACTACGCAAGACTGTTGATTTGCTTGAAAAAGCACAAATCATAATGAAAGCCTGTCATACGGATGCATCCGGTTTGCCGCTTGGCGCTACCATAAACAGACGAATATTTAAGCCTTTCTTCATGGATTGTGGCTTGATGAATACCATTTGCGGCGTTCAGTGGATATCATTGAACGAACTTAAGCGAAAGTCATTTGTCAACAAAGGTCATGTGGCTGAACAGTTCATCGCTCAACACCTTGCCTACATCGGAAAAAACAATGTAAGCCCGTATTTGACCTACTGGTTGCGCGAAGGAAGGGCTGGAAATGCTGAGATCGATTTTATCACGCAATTAGGACAAGCAATTGTTCCTGTTGAGGTTAAGGCAGGCAAGAGCGGATCACTCAAGTCACTCCAGCAATTTGTTAATCAAAAAAAGGGCCGGGTCGGTGTCCGTTTTGATTTAAACATACCCTCATATCAGCATGTTTCCCACGCTCTCAGCCAAGGAGGAGAATCTGTACAGGTTGAATTTGATCTTTTATCTCTCCCTCTTTATATGATAGAGGAACTGCCCAGAATCTTTGCTGGTATTGTAACAAAAGAACATCCGGGATAACGTTATATTGTGTACGGCTTTAAATTGCTTTTTTTTTGAACATCCAACATCGAATGATGAAATCGCTTCGCTCTACCATTATATATAGCATACAGCTATAATTTGTGTATTTTATTTACCTGTTTTATGAGTGTTTTTCTCTGCGGTCTCTGCGCCTTTGCGGTGAATATTAAAGGGATGGTGGAAACAGGTAAGGTAGATTTGTTGGGCTCTGGCGGAGTACGGGGCATGGGTCTATTACTGGTGGAAGGAGGTTATGGGGTTTGATAGGAGAGGATAATGCATGGGAAAATTGAGAGATGCAAAACTTATTTTTGATCCGACCCTTTTCTGGGATGCAGAGGACATAGATACCGGGCGCCATGCGGATTATATCATAGCAAGGGTCCTTGATTTCGGGGATAAAAAGGACGTGAAGAGGCTTAGAGAGATATACTCTGACGATGAGCTAATTAATCATAAGGACAAGGAGGGGGCTTTTGCCGATAACGAAGGGGATGTTTCAGGAAGTGCTCTCAGAAAAAGCTCAGGATCTGATCGACAAAATTGCAGGTCAGATCAGTAGTTTCTCTTGGCCGGAGGCAGGGCACTTACCCTGAAATTAGGCCTCAGTTTTTCTGTGAATTAAGACTTAAGGCCGAATAAGGAGTAATCGTGTATAAAGAAAAGACAGTCGCTGTTGTTGTTCCTGCCTATAACGAAGAAAATCTGATTGCGAAAACTATAGCGTCCATTCCGGAACTGGTTGACAGAATTATTGTTGTAAATGACGCCAGTACTGATCGTACCGCAGAGATAGTTGAGGACCTATCCAAAGAAAATTCTCAAGTCCAACTAATGGAACATGAACTCAATCAGGGAGTAGGCGGCGCTATCGTTAGCGGATATAAACGCGCACGTGATCTAAAAATGGACGTAACAGTTGTAATGGCAGGAGATGCGCAGATGGATCCAGAAGATCTCGTCAATATTATTGAACCTGTTGCCGCCGGAAATGCTGATTATACCAAAGGCAACCGGCTTTTCTATGGCGATGCCTGGAACATGATTCCCCATTATCGTTATTTGGGCAATTCGTTTTTATCGCTAATGACAAAAATAGCTTCAGGCTACTGGCATATAGCGGACTCACAGAGCGGTTACACTGCAATCTCTTTGATTGCTCTTCGAAGATTAGATCTTGATAAGATATACAAGCGCTACGGAATGCCGAATGATTTATTGATTAACTTGAATCAGTATGATTTTCGTGTGAAGGATGTGCATATAAGACCGGTCTACAATGTTGGAGAAAAATCAGGCATCAAACTAATCGAAGTGATACCCAAGATTACCTGGATTCTTGTTAAAGGTTTTTGGCAACGCCTTTTTATAAAATATGTCATCAAAGATTTTCATCCTCTCATCTTCTTTTACCTGCTTTCATTTTTTCTACTGTTCGCAAGTCTTCCTTTGTCAATCCGTTTATTTTTTATTTGGGGATTCAAAGGTTATATCCCCGGTATAAATACAATGGCCCTGGTTTTTTCATTGATCAGCGGCCTTCAAACGCTCTTCTTTGGGATGTGGTTCGATATGGAATACAATAAAAATCTATGTATCCGCTGAATAACAATTCGCGTTCAATTGAACAATTTTCCAATATAAATTTCTGTAAGACAAACAACATCAGAAAATAGAATGCATGATCGAGTATGATATGGTCGGGGGGGATTGTCCTTTTCTTATTTGATTTCCGGAAAGCCGTGTTTTATAAGCATTAATAGCTTGTAAGGTATTGGGATGAAAGCTGAAAAGAAACGGGATAAGGAAATGCGCCGTAATGACTGAATGTTTTTGCGCAGATGATACAGGCGTTTGCGTTCGTGCCACAATGATCTTATACATGAAATGTAAATCGAATTGAGCAAATTTAGATTTTTTTTTACAAAACAGAGCAAAACCCCTTCGACGAGCAATAGCACAAGATGTAAAGGAAAAATAATCTGAAAAAATGGGGTAGGGTAGGTCAGCGCCATCACGAAACTTTTGTTACGTTCGCTGAAAGTCCGCCTTTTTTTACTGGTGGATAGTCGATTCGCAACGACCTTGCCTCCCCCAAGGCTATCTCCTACGCGGTGCCAAAATCCTGAAGTATGGATTATTTTGACAGGATATCCTCTTAACCTAACCAGGCAACAAAGATACATGTCCTCTCCTAAGGTATGAAACCATTCAGGAAAACCCCCAAGTTCCTTCCATAGAGCTCTGGGAATCCAGAAACAGGCCCCTATCACCATACCGACATCCGTTCTCTTGGTGCTAAGGTTTGGCACCGTGTTGACAAAAGGGTCAAACAAAATGCCTCTGTCGATCAGTTTGCCGGTAAAGAAATTATACTGAGGAAGTCCCAAAATGCCGGGGGAGTCTTGTCGGCGAGCTTCTTTATACAATGTGGAAATTGCGTTGGGAAACAGCATAGCATCATTGTTAAGGAGCAAAATATATTCACCCCTGGCCTTTGAAACCATTCGGTTGTTGCTTACGCAAAAACCGACATTGGCCTTACTTGCAATCAGTTTTACATCGGGAAAGTTTTCTCGGATAAAATCAACGGAACCATCGGTAGATGCATCATCATGCACGATAATCTCAATTGGAAAATCACAATCCTGCGCCATCACAGACAATAAAGCGGAATCGATTATTCCCATACCATTATAGTTGGCAATGCAGATTGAGCAAATCGGACAACCAGAAGGATCTATTGGCGTTTTAGCCATTTCCATGTCAATTCAATCCCCTGTTCAAGGGATACCCTCGGATTCCATTTTGTTTTTTTTATAATGCGAGAGCTGTCCAGAACGATGGTTTTTACATCTGTCTTCCGGCTTGGCCGATAAATAGCGGGCAGCTTTTTACCGCAAACAGATTCAACAATTTCCTTAAGTTTGTTCAGGCTGTATCCAATGCCCGATCCGACGTTGTAGGTATTATTGCCATTATGAAAATCAATCAGCTGGATCAGCGCAGAGAGCATATCGTCGATATAAAGAAAGTCTCGGATAGAGGTGCCATCCCCCCAGATTTCCATCATGGTCCCGCGGTGAACATGTTCAAGCATTGTTCGTATAACTCCAAATCCGCTACGAAGGGGTTGTCCTGGGCCATATACATTAGATGGGCGAACAATGGTCGTGTTTCTCTCGGGGAAGGTTGAAAAAGTTTTTAAAAATGTTTCTATGGCAACCTTTCCGGCCCCATGAAAGGAGAGGGGATTAAGCGGATGGGTTTCATTCACAGGATTGGATTCAGGATTTCCGTATAACGTTCCTCCGGAGGAGACGAAGATCATATGAAAATATTTGTAGTTCTGGAGAATATCAAGAAAACGAAGCGTCGGGGTAATATTTTGATCTGCTTCCAATGCCGGTTGTCTTGAGGAACTGCCCGGAGTAGTGGAAGATGCAAGATGAATGATGGTCTTACATTCCGGTAACACCCGATCAAGAATTTCTCTATCATCCAGCTCGCCTTTGTGAAATATCATATTCGGTTCAATTTGACTGGCTGGAAAGTGCCTTGACA
>Ga0222695_1000458_pt1 | contig 22172 bp, 21 predicted proteins | sample AntAcemetage1398_FD_179834 | JGI IMG/M metagenome (GOLD analysis project Ga0222695, IMG submission 179834) | Saline water microbial communities from Ace Lake, Antarctica - #1398 | ecosystem: Environmental > Aquatic > Non-marine Saline and Alkaline > Saline | place: Antarctica: Ace Lake...
CGGAATGCTGGGGATCAAGAAAAACTATTCGGTGGGAAACGGTAAATGAAGTGATCTTAAATCCGGAAAACAGACAATGAAATTTTATTTAACAAAAGGCGACATAAAGGTTGACACATACCGGACCTAGCTTTTTAGCAGAATTCTATAATAAAGCAATGAAATAATAATGCAAAAATGTCTTTAATAATTTTGATTGCATAATTTCATATCAATTATAATATTAGATAGATTAATAATGGAGAAGCTGATGAAAGTAGCACTCGTTCAAAACAGCCCTGATTTCGGGGAAAAAGAAAAAAATCTTGAGGAAGTTTTTTCTCTGATGAATTCTAAGAAAGCTAATCTTTACATTCTTCCTGAGCTAACCTACACAGGTTATCAGTTTACCACAAAAGAGGAAGTGTCCGATCTTGCAGACCGGACTGATTCTGAAGTTTTCAAAAAATTTGAACAGTTCTCAAAGGACAATGACTGTGCCGTCATTTTCGGTTTTGCTGAAAAAGCGGCTGATGATAAGATCTATAACTCCAGTGTGATGATAACTCCGGAAGGTGATAGACATATCTACAGAAAGACACATCTTTTTTACAAGGAAAAACTTTTCTTTGCTCCAGGAAACACCGGATTCAATGTTTATGAATGGCGCGGAATAAAAATCGGTCTTGCTATCTGCTTTGACTGGTATTTTTCTGAAAGTTTCAGAACCCTTTCGCTTAAAGGTGCCGATCTTATCGCGCACTCCTCCAATCTTGTCATGCCCTACTGTCAGACAGTTGACTATGCCAGAGCAATAGAAAACCGTGTCTTCATTGCTACAGTAAACAGGATCGGATCTGAAGAAAGAGATGGCGAAAAACTGACATTCACCGGTCAAAGTGTTCTCGTTTCTCCAAAAGGCGAATACCTTGTCAGAGCTGCTGAAGATAGATCGGGAATTTTCACTACTGAAATAGATCCGGAACTTGCTAGAGATAAAAAGTTAAACGATTTTAATGATGTTTTAGAAGATAGACGGGATCTTTTTTATTTTTAGAGACAGACTTTTTCCTCTTCGTCACATAATTTGAACATGAATAAAATACCACCGAAAATTTCCCATTCGCTTAAACAAACAGTATAATGCACTGTTTTTAATTATTTTGGAGGGTTTTATGAAAAAGCTTTTATTAATCTCATTTGTTGTTTTTTCTCTTTTTATTATTTCATGTGGAGACTCAGGAAACACGGGTGACACGGGTGACACGGGTGACACGGGTGACACGGGTGACACGGGTGACACGGGGGACACTGGCAGTGATGATGACGCAGAAGAAACCACAAACGACGACGATATTGACGGAACTGATGAGATCATCTATGAATGTGTAGGAATTTCTGTTGAAAACATCGTTCTGGTTGCTGAGTATGCTTCATATGAAGGAACAACTACAACTGGCGATGAAACCATGACGGACGCGTTTTCTCTTCAATTCTACAAAGAAGATCTCTCACCTCAGGATGCACTTACTGTAGGAACCTACGATCTAGCTGCAGGGCTTAATACGAACTACAGCTCATGTACAGAATGTGCTCTCATTTATGAAGATCTTGACGAAGACGAAGACGAAAGTATTTACACAAAGTCCTACTTCCAAATGGAAGGAACTCTTGATATTACTGAAGTTAAAGAAGGAACTTTGGAAACAAAGGGAACTATCACAGCAAAGGTTGTCGAAGTTACAGTTGCAGATGGAACCTATGAATCTACTCCTGTTAAGGATGGTGGATGTTATGAGATCCAGACATCATGGGATACTATCTGTGTTCCTGATTGTACTGATAAAATTTGCGGTAGTGACGGATGCAGTGGCTTCTGTGGCGACGGATGTGAAGCTAACGAACAATGCAACGAAGAAGGAACTGCATGTAGCGCCTGTACAGCAATCACTCTTGACACTGTTACATTGGGAATAGATACGGATGCTGAAAACGAATTCTGGTCATACGACGGACTTTATTCACCTAATTCTGGTGACGTTGCCCTTGACGATAGTATGGCAATTCTATTCTATGCAGCTCCTGAAGTAAAATCATATGACCTTGCTGGAACAAACTTTGCAGACAGTGACCAGTGTATTCTTATTTTTGAAGATAATGTAGAAGACGAAGGAGCTTCAAAAATATACTTTCAGGAAACTGGAGCTATCGACATTGAAAGTTTTGATGGAACTACAGGAAATATCAAAGCAACTTTCACAAGTCTTAAGCTTCGTGAAGCAACCTTTGATGGTGCGTACAATTCAACTCTTGTCAAAGACGGTGCATGTCTCATCCTTGAAACCGGTGCTGTAGAGATCACTGAATAAATTCCAAACCATTTCTTGACTTAATTTTCAATCTAAATAAAATCCAACAAGATTAACTTTCTTTAATATTAATTTGAACGCTTGTCTTATCTGCGGAGCTAATGCTTCTAAACTTTTCTGTGATGAATGCAACAATTTTGCATTAAAACTTAACCGCTACTGCAACCGTTGCGGAGCTTTTGCTATCGGTCCTGATTTTTCCAGTTGTCACTCATGTCACGGGAAAAAGCTCTTTTTTGACAGGCTTTTTTCGCGATATATTTACTGCGGAGCTATTTCAACTGTTATCTCAAAAATGAAATATGGAAAAATCAGATCTTATGCCAATGTTCTGGGAACTGATCTTGCACAAAATGTTCCTCATGAAATTGTTAAGGATAGAATTGTCATCTATCCGCCGATGAAGCTTTTTGACAAATTCCTCCGAGGTTTTAATCAGGCGGAGATAATTGCCGAGAAAGTTGCATTGAAACATGGTCTTAAGCTTGATATGAAAGTTGTCAAAAAGTTAAGAAGAACAAAACCTCAGGCATCTCTGACCTTTGAAAAGCGCCAGATAAATCTTAAAACGGCTTTTTCTCTATCCAGAGATGTGAAGGGAGAAAGTTTTCTCATAGTTGATGATGTTACAACCACAATGTCTACGATAAATACAATCGCGGAACTTCTAAAGAAAAACGGAGCTGAAAGCATAAATGCGATTACTGTTGCAAGAACTTCACCCTACTTCAGTTGAGAATGCCAGTCTTTAAAAATCTTCAGCCCATCCCTCACATAAAATTCCTTACGCTCTTTTTTCTTGAGTGTGTTGGGATTACGTATCAGTGAAAAATTTGCATTTACCGGCTGGAAATTCCCCATTGACTGAGTCATTTTATAAAGAATTCCGCCGCTCATTGTCTGCACAGGTGGAAGAACGTCAAGATCCTTTCCTGAAGAGATCCTGTTAATTATGAATGATGTCCAAAGCCCTGAAAATATGCTTTCGTTATACCCTTCAACTCCACTGAGCTGACCGGCGATAAAAACCTTGTCATCACTTTTTAATCTTGTCCCCAATTCCAGAATTTCAGGTGCTTTAACAAAACTGTTTCTGTGAACTGACCCATATCTTACAAACTCAGCATTCTCAAGTCCGGGAAGCAGTCTGAAAACACGTTTCTGCTCACCCTGCTTCATTCTCGACTGACATCCGACAAGATTTAGAACAGATTTTTCATTGTTTTCCGCACGCAGCTGAACAACGGCCCAGGGTCTTCTTCCATCAACTTCAAAGCCTACTGGTCTGAAAGTACCGAAACTAAGTGTTTTAACACCTCTTTCTGCAAGAACTTCGATCGGTATACATCTTTCAAAAAACTCCGGTTTTTCAATTGAATTCCACGGAATTTTTTCAGCATTTACAAGCTCGTTCACAAAGTCCACATACTCTTCTTTGTTAAGCGGAATATTGAGAAAATCAGGATCACCTTTTCCATATCTTGAGCCCCAGAAACATTTGGTTTCATCAATACTCTCAAGAGATATCAGAGGGGCGATCGCATCATAGAAAGAACCTCGCGAATCAGAAACACTATCAAGCATTTTCTGATCTGTGAGCGGACCAGTTGCAACAACATGGATATCCGCAGGAAATTCCTTTTTCAGTTCTTCCAGATCAGAGATTTTTTTTCCTTTAACATATTTAATTAATTCACTTTTATTAATCAACCCTTCGATTCTATCAGAGAACTGTTTTCTATTCACAGCAAGACTTGCTCCGGCTGGAACTGCACAACTTCTGGCATTTTCAAGGAGGATCGAACCAAGAACTTCCATCTCCTGCTTTAGAAGATAACTTCCGGTGCTTGGAGTTTCTGATTTGAGTGAATTTGAACAGACTAATTCTGCAGGCCCGGAACTTGTATAAACTTCGTCATTTACAAACTCAGGCTTACTTTCAACAAGTTGAACATCATGGCCTAAACCGGCAAGTTGAAGCGCAGCCTCACATCCCGCAAGACCGGCTCCAAGAACTGTTATTTTCATTTCTGTTTATGACCGCAGATCTGACAGACTTTTCCAGAACGTTTTTTCTCAACAACATAGGTTGCACCGCATTTTTCACATTTTTCACCCTCAACAGGAGGATACCAGCTTACAAAGTCACACTCGGGATATTTAGAGCAACCATAAAAAAGTTTACCGCGTTTTGAGCGTTTTTCAACTACATTGCCGTCGCATTCCTCTCTCGGACAGACTCCGACAATCTTTTCTTCGCGTATAATAGTTTTGCACTTAGGATAGGCACTGCAAGCTTTGAACTCACCATATCTACCTTTTTTCATAACAAGCGGACTACCACACTTCGGACATTTCTCATCAAGCAGCTGCTTTTCAATAGGCTCGCTCTCAACAAGCTTTATTTTTCCATCTATCTTCTCAAAAGATCCGGCAAAATCACATTCAGGATACTCGGAACATGAAAGAAAAGGTTTGTTTCCTTTCTTTGACCATCTAAGAACAAGTTTCTTGCCGCATTTCGGACATGGATCTTCTGCATATATTCTCTGTTTTCCGTCTTTTTTGACCTTTGTAATACTTTCATCAAGAGATTTTGCAAACCATCCATAGAAATCCTCAACTATCTCAAGCCAGTTTTTCTGCCCATCTTCAATGAGGTCAAGATCTTCTTCCATCTTTGCAGTGAAATTGATGTTAATAATATCAGAGAAAAATGAAGAGAGTGTGTCTGAAACAAGTTCACCAAGATCCGTTGGCTGAAGAGCGCCTCTAGGTTCCTTCATTCTCTGAACATAGTTTCTAATGACTATCTGACGAATAATTGCAGCATAGGTTGAAGGTCTTCCAACGCCTTTTTCCTCAAGTTCCTTAACAAGACTTCCTTCAGTAAATCTAGACGATGGCTTTGTGAAGTGCTGTTCATCAACAACTGCATCAAGTTTAAATTCATCCCCTTTTTCATATGCAGGAATGATCTCATCTTTTCCATTTCTCTTATATATCTTTCTATATCCGTCAAAAACCTGAACACTGCCTGACTTCTTAAACGCGTACTTTCCTGTTTCATCACTAATTGTAACTGTTGTGCCATCATAAAGAGCTTCTTTCATCTGAGTCGCAAGAAAACGTCTCCAGATAATTGAATATATGTTCAACTCTTCTTTTGTGAGAAAACGTGCAACTCTGTCAGGGGTAAGAGCTACATTTGTGGGTCTGATCGCTTCGTGTGCGTCCTGAGTTTTACCCTTTTTATTTTTGAAGAACCTCGTTTTTGCTGAAAGATATTCCTTCCCATATGTTCCTGAAATAAATTCCCTGCAGGATTTATTTGCACTTTCAGAAATTCTAAAGGAATCCGTTCTCATATAAGTTATAAGACCTGTTGCACCTTCGTCCCCAAGATCTTTTCCTTCATAAAGAGACTGTGCAACTCTCATGATCTTTTCAGCTGTATAGTTGTAGAGCTTTGAAGCTTCCTGCTGAAGATTACTGGTATTAAGAGGAGGAAGCGGACTTTCCTTTCTCTTTTTCTTTTCTATTGAAACAACCTTGTATGCTTTAGCAACCTCAAGAGCTTTCTTTAGCTCACTGGCCTGTTTCTCATTTTTAATTTCAGCTTTCTTATCATCGATCTTGTCAAGAAGACCTTCAAGTTCACCAAGTTTACCATTAAACTGTCCCTTCATTGTCCAGTATTCATCTGGAACGAAAGCTCTGATATCCTTTTCCCTGTTAGCAACCATCTGCAGTGCAACAGACTGAACTCTTCCCGCACTCAGTCCCTTTTTTATACTTCTCCACAGAAATGGGGAAAGTTTATATCCGACAACTCTATCAAGAATTCTTCTAGCCTGCTGAGAGTTGTAAAGATTTTCGTTCAATGTAACAAATTCCTGAAGAGCCTTGATAACTCCTGTTTTTGTGATCTCATGAAAAAGAACACGTTTAACTTCTCTATCCTTAAAAAGTGAAGCAATATGATAGGCTATTGCCTCTCCTTCACGATCAGGATCAGCTCCGATGTATATTTCTTCTGCAGTTTCAGCATCTTTTTTAAGTTGTGCTATGATCTTTTCCTTTCCAGGAATCACTTCATACTTAGGTGTAAATCCATTCTCAATATCTACGCCCAGTCTCTTTGCAGGCAGATCGATAATGTGCCCCATAGAAGCTACCACCTTAAACCCGGTCAGGTATTTTGAAAGTGTTTTTGCTTTTGTCGGAGATTCTACGATTAGAAGTTTCATTTTCATCCTCTATTTAATTTATAAACTTTACCCGTATCTTCAAAAATCAGATCTTTCATCATAAGTGTGAGAAGCAGTGCAGGCAGTTGTGCACAAGAATATCCTGTCAATTCAGCAATATCATCGAAAAAGACACCTTCACTAACATTTCTGATCACTTTAAAAACCTTTTCTTCATCACTTTCCAGTTGTATTTTTTCCAGATCATCAAAATCTGTAATTTTTCTGGGCACTGCTTTGTTTCCAAGAAATTCATTGAGTCTTTCAAGGTCATAAAGAAGTTCCACGCCCCGATCTTTTTCATGCTTCTTTAAAAATGCATAGTTACCTGCGAAAAGGGGGTCATCAATTTCCCCTGCCACAACAAACACTTTCTTTCCAAACTCCCTTGCAAGTCTTGCTGTTATAAGACTTCCACTTCTTTCCGTAGCCTGAACAACAACAAGAACTGAACATAGTTTTGCAACCAGAGCATTTCTTATCGGAAAGTTCCTTTTTAAAGGAGGCGTTCCCGGTTCAAATTGTGAAAGCAGTGCGCCGCTATTCTTTATTTCTTCAGCAAGTCCCACATTTTCTTCCGGATATATTCTGTCAAGTCCAGTTCCAAGAACCGCCAGAGTTCTTCCGCCGGATATCAAAGCTCCTCTATGCGACTCTGTATCAATTCCTCTAGCTAGGCCGCTTACAACGGTTTTTCCGTTCATTACTGCTGTCTGAGCGATCTTTTCAGCCATTTTTATCCCGTAAAGTGTAGGCTTTCTTGTCCCGACAACTGCAACACCATGAGCATCTTCCTTTTTGAGCTCCCCCAGAATATAAAGCGGAAGTCCCGTTTGCGGGTTACATTCCAAAAGTCTATCCGGATGCATTGTGTTATCAGTTTCAAGCCTTATCACGATAAAGACTCCAGAAAAGTTTTCATTTCTAAGATCTGATCATCAGGCGTTGATGCGCCAGCAGTAATCCCGACTATAGATAAATTTTTAAGCTTAGCAATATCTTCATGAGAAAAATCCTCTATCTTTTCGACCCAGAAGGATTTTTTATTACTGGAACTTACCACCTGATAAAGCTTTGAAGTGTTTGAGGAGTTCTTTCCACCTACGACGATCATTGCATCAACTCTTGATGACAGTTCTCTTGCGGAATCTTGTCTTTTTAAGGTTGCAGTGCATATCGTCTGAGAAACATCCACTTTCTTTCTATCAGGAACGATCTTCTTTATTTTAGCAATAAGCTTATCATAACTTGCAGGCCTTGAAGTTGTCTGAGCAACAACAAAGATCCTTTCATGGTTTTTAAGGAATGTTTTCAGTCTGTTGACACACTCATGGGTTAGATCAGGAGAAATAACAAGATAGGGTCCTTTTATTCTTGAAGTTATCCCCTCAACTTCAGAATGAGACTCATCACCCATGACAACAATAGCAACACCCTGAGAAGATTTTTTCTCAACAAGCTGGTGAATTCTCTTCACGTAGGGACATGTAGTATCAACCACTTTGAGATCTTTATTCTTATAAAGAGCATCTTCAACCTGCTGAGTTACACCGTGGCTTCTGACTACGACAACTCCAATTGAAGGAACATTCTCAATATCAGTAACGTCAACACCTTTTCTGGAGTAACCTTCAACAACTCTGGGATTATGAATAAGCGGTCCAAGCATAACAACTTTTGCGCCATTTTCAGTTGATTTTTCGACCGATTCTTCAAGCAGGTCTAAAGCCCTTCTGACTCCGAAACATACACCCGAGTATTCAGCCACAACAACTTTCATCTATTTAGGCTCCAACCATATTTTTTGCTTTTTTCACAATAAATTCAGCAGTTTGAACGAGGTCCAGCTCAGTGTTATCAAGCAAAACAGCATCATCTGCCTGCTTTAATGGAGCGATCTTCCTTTCGGAATCCTGCTTATCTCGTTTCTTTATTTCTTCGATAAGCTCTTCAAGAGTTATCTTCACACCTTTCTTCTCAAGATCTCCCAATCGCCTCTCTGCGCGGTTACGCGATGAGGCCGTAAGAAAGACCTTAAGCTCGGCATCAGGCATTATTACTGTTCCGATGTCGCGGCCCTCCATTACAACGCCGCCCTGTCTTCCAAACTGTTTCTGAAGTTCAAGAAGAGCCGCTCTTACAAAAGGAAGCGCAGAAACTGTGCTTGCCATCATGCTGACTTTTTCAGTTCTGATGCTCGAAGTTATGTCTTCATTGTTAAGATAAACATGATTAAGACCGTCGATCATCTTAAAACTCACATTGAAGTTATCAAGAATTGCTCTGATCTTATCTTCATCTTGGATCTTAATGTTATTCCCCATGGCGTAGGCAACGCTTCTATATATCGCACCTGTGTCAACATAAGAATATCCAAGTGACTCCGCAACGAGCATGCTAACGCTACTTTTTCCCGCTCCTGCAGGACCATCGATGGCAATTCGAATCTTTTTCATGATGATAACCTCCCAAAAAAAACCTCGGGGATTATAGCAACCGGCTAAAGAAAATCAAGCACTACATTATAGTATTTTCTATTACTCTTAAGAGTAAATATTTTTTGTTGATAAACTCAAAAAGTTTTGTAACAATGCTCTCGTGTTTTGTGTTTTGCTAATTAAAAAAATAAGTAATGGAGTAGTTAATGGAAAGAGCTCACAATTTTTTTGCAGGCCCTGCAGCACTTCCTTTAGAGGTTTTAAAAAAGGCTCAGGAAGAACTTCTCGATTTCAAAGGCACTGGTTGTTCCGTAATGGAGCTCAGTCACAGATCAAAACAGTTTCAAACTGTAATTGATGAAGCTGAAGCTGATCTTAAGAAAATTCTAGGTCTTGGTGATGATTATTCCGTTCTTTTTCTTCAGGGCGGCGCAACTCATCAGTTTATCATGCTGGCAATGAATGCTCTTCATGATGGTGACGAAGCAGACTACATCGTTTCAGGAAAATGGGCTTCAAGAGCTTTTGAAGAAGGTGGTCTTCAGGGAAAAGCAAACCTTGTTGCAACTTCTGAAAATCTTGAAAAGAAATTCTCTGCACTTCCTGAAGTTAAAAAAGAAAATATGAATCCAAACGCAAAGTATCTTCACTTCACTTCAAACAACACGATTTTCGGAACTCAGTCATTTGATTATCCGAAACCGCTTGAAGGTGTCGGTCTTGTCTGTGATATGTCAAGTGATTTCCTTTCACACAAGTTTGATGCAAGCAAATTTGACATGATCTATGCCGGCGCTCAGAAGAACATTGGTCCTGCAGGTGTAACAGTTGTTGTTATAAAAAAATCATGGGCAGAAAAAACTTTCACAAAAAAGCTTCCTAAAACTCTCGATTACAACTTCCAGATAAAGAAAGGCAGCATGTTCAATACTCCTGCATGTTTCAACATCTACATCACCGGACTCGTTTTCAAATGGGTTCTTGGACTTGGCGGTCTTGAAGGAACAGAAAAAAGAAATAGAGAAAAATCTGAAGCAATTTATGGAATGATCGATGCTTATCCTGATTTCTTCACCGGATATATTAAGAACAAGGCTCACAGATCATGGATGAACGTATGTTTCAACCTTCCTAACGCAGAACTTGAAGCAAAATTCATCGCTGAAGCTACTGCAAAAAATATGCTCGGACTTAAAGGTTACAGAGACCTTGGTGGAATCAGAGCAAGCATGTATAATTCAACAAGTCCTGAAAGTGTAAAAGCGCTCGTTGATTTCATGGATGATTTCAGAAAAAGAAATATCTAACCGACAAACTTATATCCCCTACCTTCAACTGCAATCTTCACAAGTTCAAGATCAACATCATGTCCGTGGATTTTCACTTCTCCAGTCGCAAGGTCTACTGTTACTTCTTCAACTCCCTGAACTTCTAATATCGCGTCAGTAACGCTTTTCTTACAGTGATTACATGTCATTCCTTCGACTTTCACAACGATCGTTCCATTGTTTTCACAGTTACATTCTCCTGTTGAACAGTGTTTCCCCTCACCTTTGAATTTTGCTGCAAAATATCTGTAGAAGCTCATAATTAAAAAAACTGCGAGGATTGCTCCACTTAGATAAAACACTATAGATGTTCCAGTTGCATGTTCATGCATTGACTGCATGCTCCCCACTGCAAACCATTCAGGTGGCAGAAAAAGGTCGATAAACGTTCCAAAGAAAAGTGCTCCGCCAATTATTGAAACCAGATATCCTGTCAGAGCTTTCCAGCCAAGAGATCTGCCTATAACCGTGATAGTTGCAGCGTTCGTTGCTGGTCCCGCCATAAGAAAAACTAACGCAGCTCCGGGATTTAATCCTTTCATCATTAGTGCCGCCGCAATCGGAACTGAACTTGTGGCACAGATATAAAGCGGAACTGAGGCGATGAGAACAACTATCATGCTTAGAAAGTTGTTTCCAAGATATGTTGTGAAAAAATCTTCGGGAATTATTGTCGTTATTATCGCAGCTATAACTAAACCGATAAAAAGCCAGATTGAAATATCATCAAGAAAATCAATAAACGCATATCTGAAGGCAGCTTTTGCTTTCTGAAATAATGTCCTGTCATCCTTAAGTACTTCTTTTTTTTTCTCTTTCTTTTCTCCATCTTCTTTTTTGGTCATGAAATTGGTAAATACTCCACCAAAGATTCCTGTTACAAGTGCAATGATCGGTCGGAGGATCGCAAACGGCAAACCGATAAGAGACCATGTCACAAGTATTGAATCAACTCCGGTTTGAGGCGTTGAGATCAAAAAAGAGACCGCAGCGCCTTTTGAAGCTCCACTTTTATGGAAAGACACTCCTGTGGGAATAACTCCGCATGAACAGAGAGGAAGCGGCACACCGAGCAAAGAGGCGTTAATAACACTTTTCACATCCTTTCCGCCAATATATTTCTTAAGCTTTGTTCCCTTAAAAAGTTCGTTGAGAATTCCCGCTATCACAAAACCCAGAAGAAGATACGGCGACATTTCAAGATAGATATCAAGAAAGTTATTTAAAAATTCTAGCATAAAAATGTCTCCATAACATAAATACCATGAAAACAACCCCGGAAACAAGAGTAATGGTGGCTCCTGTCGGAAGGTTATAGAGATAGGAGAAACTGAGTCCCATAAAGCTGAATATTAAATTTAGGAGTCCTGAGAAAACTATTATCAGGTGTATTTTTTTTGTGAATAGAGCGGCCGTTGCGGCAGGAAGACTTAAAAAAGCTATCACAAGAACAAGCCCGACAACTTTCATGAGAATAACCACCGTAAGAGCTATCATCGACAGCATAAGTATGTAGATAAGAGTACTTTTCACATTGCGAAGTCTTGCAAACTCCTCATCAAAACTTACAAAAACGAACTGGCGATAAAAAATCACGGCCATCAGCAAGGTAATAAGAGCAAGAACAAAAAGAATTATCAGGTCACTTTGTGAAACCAGAAGAATGTTCCCAAAAAGATAACTTGTAATATTTACGGAATATCCCGGAGTCAGATACATGAAAATAATTCCCGTAGACATTCCACCTGCCCAGAGCGCTCCTATCACAGTGTCCTCGTGTTGCGATATCTTAAGCTTTACAAGACCAAGAACAACCGCAAAGAAAATCGATGAAACAATAGCTCCGGCAAAAGGAGAAAACCCAAAATACACAGCGGCTCCAACTCCTCCAAGCACTGCGTGTGCAATTCCACCGGCTACAAAAGTGATTCTGTTTATGTTTACAAATGTCCCTGAAATTCCGCATGAAACTGATGCTAGAACAGCGGCCAGCAGCGCATTTTGTAAAAAACCATATGTAAAAAAAGCGCTAATTACGTCCATTTTATATCCCGCATGAATGTTTGATCATCAGACTTTTCCTGTTGTAAAGTGAATCCATATCCTCTGACGTTACCTCAGCTGTGTTATGACAGACCATCGTTCTATTTACACAGCCGACCTTATTAACAAAGTGAGAAACAAACCCAAGATCATGTGACACCATAAGTATTGTCATTTTTTCATTAAATTCTCTGAGCATTTCATAGATATCACGCTCAACTGAGCTGTCTACGCTTGCAACCGGCTCATCAAGAAGAAGGATCTCGGGCTGACTTACAATAGCTCTGGCAATGAGCGTTCGCTGTTTCAATCCACCGGAAAGCTCTCCAAATCTCATATTTGATCTATCTGTCAGACCAACTTTTTCAAGAGCCTCATCAACGATCTTTCTGTCTTCTAAAGATGAAAAAGGGGAAAAAGAACGTGAATTCATAAGACCCTGAAAAACAACATCCTGAACACTGATAGGAAACTTCATATCATGATGCGAGAACTGAGGAACATAGCCGATCTTTCCAGTTCCAACCTGAGTGATCTTTTTCCCTAAGATAAAAACCTCTCCCTGGTCAGGACGAATGAGTCCAAGTATCAATTTGAGGATTGTTGTCTTTCCACCACCATTCGGACCGACAATTGCAAAAAAGTCGTTATTCTCAACATCAAAACTTATATTTTCAAGAACTTTTGTCTTCTCGTAAGAAAAACTAACGTTATTTAAACTGATCCGGTACTGCATGAAAAAGTCCTCTCTGGAGTTCCTTTGAAACTTTTTTTAAATTTGTCACAACATCCTCTTCAAGCGGATCGAGCACTCTGATCTTAGCACCCGAACTCTTTGCGATCGACTCCATAACTGATACAGGAAACTGTTTCTGGACAAAAACGCTTTTTACATAGGAGGTTTTTATAATAGCTATAAGTTGTGCCATATCAAAGGCGGAAGGAGTTTTCCCTTCAACTTCCACAGGCACCTGAAAAAGCCCGAAACGATCTGCAAAATATCCCCATGAAGGATGATAAACAACAAAATACTTTCTTGCGGAATCTTTGAACATATACATCAATGAATCATGCAGTTCCTGAAACTCTCTATTCAATTTCATATAGTTTTTCGCATAGATCTCTCTATTATCCGGATCAACTTTGATTAAAGTTTTAAAAGTGTTTTCCGACATCTTAATAAGATTCACCGGATCAAGCCACACGTGCGGATCGTGGCCTGAGTGATCATCTCCATGTGCTCCCACATTTTTGAAAGAACGCAGGGGAATTCCTTCGTGCATTTTCACAAAACTCAAAGTCTTAAACTCATTTTTAAGTCTATCCAGAAAAGTACTTTCAAACGGAAGTCCTATGTTAAAAAAAAGTTTTGATTTCCCCACTTTTATTATCCTATCCGGCCCCGGCTCATAAGTTTCAGGACTAGCATTTCCGGGAAGCATTACATTCACATTCACCCGGTCACCTGCAATTCTTTTTACAATATATGCCTGAGGAGGAATACTGACTGTAATATTTATTTTTTCTGATCCTGAATCTGATATTTTTTTACATCCCACAGATAAAATAAAAACTACAAGAAAAAACAGACATGCTCTTTTCATTTTCTTCTCCTTAAATAACTCTCCCCAACCCTCTCCTTCAAAAAGAGAGGAAGCCGGAACCATGATACAGCTCTTGTCTATTTGAGTCAAATGATAACTTCTCAGATGCCAAATATCCTTGACAAAATTCTCTGGAAATGAATATTCATCATCTGGGGATGGTTTTCTGGAGAATATAAATGTCGCTTTACGAAAAAATCACTAAAGAGCTTAGCAATCTTGAAAATGGTTCAAAACTCAGGAAACTGAGAGCTATTTCAAACCGTGAAAGCAACTTTATAACCGTTGATGGGGCAAGGCTTCTCAATTGTTCATCAAACGACTATCTTGGTATAGCAACTGCCAATGAACTGAAAAATGAGTTCCTGAAAAAGATCGGATCACATTTTAATGATGCCACAACGGATTTTTCCTCAAGTTCCTCAAGACTTCTTTCAGGCAATTTTTCTGTTTATAAAACTGTTGAAAAGCAGATCGCACAACTTTACAAAAAACCTTCGGCACTCTTCTTTTCAAGCGGATACCACATGAATGTCGGATTTTTTCCAGCAGTTTACGGGAAAGGAGATCTTATAATTGCAGACAAATTTGTTCATGCTAGCATCATTGACGGAATTAGGCTCAGTGGAGCCGACTACCTTAGATATCGCCATCTTGATCTTGATCAGCTTGAAGAAATGCTTGAAAAAAACAGAGAGAAATATTCAAGCTGCGTTATTGTCACTGAATCTGTTTTCAGCATGGATGGTGATCTGGCAGATCTCAAAAAGATAGTCGAAATTGCAAAGAAATTCAAATGCGAGACCTATGTTGACGAAGCTCATGCTGTTGGATGTTTTGGTGAGAGAGGTGCCGGGATATGCGAACTTCAAAACGTCAGCGAACACATTGATTTTATTGCAGGAACTGCAGGGAAAGGACTCGGCGGTATCGGGGCATTTATCGCCTGCGACACAAAAATCAGAGACTACCTGATAAATAAATGCAGATCTTTTATATTTACTACAGCACTTCCCCCTATCAACATCTCCTGGATAAGTTTTATCCTTTCAAAAATTCCCGAAATGAAAGATAGGAGACACAAACTTGAGGAAAATCACAAACTGCTGAGAAAACTATTCATAGAAGCCGGACTTCATACTGCAGGAAACTCTCAGATCGTTCCACTTATCATTGGAGATGATGACAAAACTGTTGAAATATCTGACAAATTGCTTTCAAACGGCATTTTTGCTCCATCGATCAGACCTCCGACAGTTCCTAAAGGCACTTCAAGGCTTCGTTTTTCACTCACAGCTGGATTTTCGCAGGATCAGGTGGCCGAGATCGCCAAAAAAGTTTTTGAGGCCTTAAAATGAAAATATCGTGGCTCCACAGATCCGGCAGAAAGAATCTGGTAGTCTTTTTTTCAGGTTGGAGTATTGAACCATCTGATATGGAGTTTCTGAACTCGGAAAACTTTGATGTCATTATGCTGAGCAATCCTGATTCTGAAAAAATGCCTGAGATAGACACTGAGAAATACGAACACACAATAGCCATCGCCTTTTCTTTCGGTGTTTATTTCTGCGGACTGATGAATGTAAACGCCAATGAAAAATATGCCTTCAATGGAACTTTAAAGCCAATAGACAATAACTTCGGAATCAGAGAAAGCATCTTTCAAAAAACTCTGGAAGATCTCAGTTCTGAAACTCTTGTAATGTTTAGGCAGAATCTGTTTGATGATGAGACTTCCTTTTTAAGATTTTCAAAGACTCTTAAAAACGATGACATAGAAACACTTAAAAAAGAGCTCGAGTTTATTCACCACTGCACAAAAAGTGGTGACGTTTGTGACTGTGACTTTGACAAAGTATTCATTTCAAAGAATGACAGAATATTTCCATATAAAAATCAAATGCGTTTCTGGTCAGATAAAAAAACCGAGATCATAGAATCCGGGCACTTCCCTTTTTTCGTATTTTCAAGCTGGGATGAGATAGTTAAACAATGCAGAAAATAGATAAGGAACTTATCACAAAGAGATTCAGAGAATCACTTAAAAACTATGATTTTTCTGCTCAAGTTCAGAAAGTTATGGCATTTGAACTTGTGAAACAGCTCAACGAAACCAATTCTTCTTTTGAGAAAGTTTTTGAGATCGGCTGCGGCACAGGAATTTTAACAAGAAAGATTTTTAAAGATCTAAATCTTAATGAACTTTTCTGTAACGACCTTTTCATGGAATCCTATGATTTTATTAAGTCTTCCTGCAAAAGCGATCATTTTTCCACCTTTGATGGAGAAAAAACCGAAAACTATCAAAAAAACCTTGATCTCATCATTTCAAACGCAGTTTTTCAGTGGTTTGACGACCTACCGGGATTTTTAAACAGTGTTTTTGATAAACTTAAAAATAATGGATTGATCGCTTTTTCAACTTTCGGTCAAGATCAGTACTTAGAGATTAGAGAAATTACTGGAAATTGCCTAAAATACTACACAAAAAAAGAACTCCTTGAATTTATTAGTGAAAAATACGAACTTCTTTTTTTTAGAGAATGGAAGGAAGTGCTAAATTTTAATTCAGTAAAAGAGATCATGTCACATATTAAGGCAACAGGCGTTTCAGGAGTCGGATTAAAAACCACAAAAAAAATGCCTCTTACCGAATTTCGCAAAAAGTATCGTGAGAAATTCCTAAAAAACGGTGTACTACCGCTTACATACAATCCGCAGATCTGGATACTAAGGAGAAAATGATGAAAACTTTTTATGTCACCGGCATTGACACTGAGATCGGGAAAACAGTCGTTACAGGCAAGATCGCAGCCTACCTTAATAGAATCGGACATAAAACAACAACTATGAAACCTATTCAGACTGGATGTGTCGGAATTGCAGAAGATATTCTGACGCATAGATCGATAATGGGAATAAAACCTGATAAATTTGATAAAGATCACATCACAAATCCCGTTGTTTTCAGATTCCCTGCAAGTCCGCATCTTGCTGCGGAACTTGAAGATAGAACTATAGACTTTGAACTCATTAAAACGTCACTTAAAACTCTTCAGAATGAATTTGACTGCGTTCTTGTTGAAGGAGCTGGTGGAATCTATGTTCCTCTTACCAGAGACTACACTTCACTTGATTTTGTGAAAGAGAATAACTTTCCGGTAATAATTGTAAGCTCTCCAAGACTTGGAAGTATCAATCATACAATGCTGACAATTGAAATTCTCAAAAACAGAAACATTGAAATCGCGGCCCTTATCTACAACATGTTTCCGCCTGAAAAAAATGAGATCACAAAAGATTCAATAAATATGATAAAATATCTGGCAAAAAAGCTTGGGTTTGATTTCCCTTTCTTTATAAATCCATATAGCGAAAAACTAACTGATAAAGTTGATTTTGAGGGTTTGATCTAAACTCAGAAAGTACACCTAGCGTAACCATAAGAATCATCACAAGTCTCACCGCCCCAGCAGTCAAGCCATCCGTGCCATGTATCTTCTGCTTCAGTACAGTTATCGTCAAAACACTCATTATCCTCAAAGCCGAAACCACCTAAGTGATACCCGTAACTGCACGCATCACAGTGAATTCCCGTGTAACCGTCAAAAGAATTACAACTACAAGTTGCCACTCCGCCACTTATGTTACAGTTATTTCCAAATGCATCGGTATTACAGTCCCAGAGCTTACAACTTACAAGACAGGTTCCGTTTCCATCCTCATCCTGATAGTCTGTATCACACAGACATTTGGGTGTTCCGTCACTATCGTCACAATGAGAATTTGATCCACATGTCAGCCCTGCCGTTGCACAAGTAAGTGGAATTACGGTATCTTCATCCGGAGCTTCATCAACTGCTTCATCCGGAACAACAACTTCATCTGGAATTACAACTTCATCAGGAGTTACAACTTCATCAGGAGTTACAACTTCATCAGGAGTTACAACTGTATCAACTTCTGTATCCTCAACTTCGTCCTGCACTTCATTATCAACTGCTATATCCTGTGTTCCATCTGCAACTTCATCAACAGTTTCATCGGGTATAGAACTGTCAGCATCATTTTTAGTGTCAGGTACTGAATTATCAACTGTTTCATCATTCTTTTCATTATCAGTTACTGCGTTATCAGGTTGAGTCGTAGCGGTATCAGGCTGAGTCATAGGATTGTCAGTATAAGCAGCTGAATTATCTGAATTTCCGCCTTGATCTTCGACACAAAAACCGTCAATGCATTCTTGTCCCGCACCGCAATCAAGTGTAGTAATACACTCGTCTTCATCTTCAACAATACATGAACTGATTAGAACTGAAAGTACAACAAAAAGTAAAAAGAATGCCTTTTTCATTTTATTCCTCTTTAATGACAAACACACCGTTTGTTTTATAGCAGAAAATTAGTATAAATTCAACAGATTCTTATTGAACAGCTATATTCTGAGGGGAAAAATCATCTTTGAGGGTAAGAGCTGTAAAAGAAACTTTTTCATTTAGAACTCCTATTTGTCAACACAGAGGTGGTAGTTCTCATCACACACCTGTGCTGTTTGATCACAATCTTCCGGTTGCCAGCAAAATTCATAATCAGCCTCAGGAACGATTAACAAATTAAAATCCATTAAAGTTCCCATTCCGTCAAAGTCGGTGTTTCCACTGACATCTCTCTTAAAGATCGCAACTTTCAGTTGATGCTCTCCAAGATACTTGTCCCCTGTAGGCAGAACCATATTCACCCAGACAGAACCGGCCTCAGACCCTGTTGATGTATTCGTTTCTTCAAAAAGAACATATCTAGTCCAGTCTGCTCCAGAGATCATAAAAGCCTTGGGAGCTGTGTCTTCTGTTGTGGCCTCAAAATAATTCCAGTCAAGATAGAACATCGTATCCATTCCGGGATAACCAGCTCCATGCAGAGTGCCGTCAGCAAAAGGTATGATAGTGGACTTAAAAATAGGAGCCGTGTTTTCATTAAATGAGCTGTAGTTTATCTGAAAATAATCAGTACCTGTGTGCTCAGTAGGAATTGGAAGTTCTTTCTTAGTTGTTGTTGCGTCTGGAGTGTTATCTCCAGTTGTCACCGTTTCAAATAACTCCTGACTTACCGGCACTTCAACATCCTGATCAGGAACCTCGACATCGTAATCTACATATTCGTTATCATTATCCGGATAATCCTCATCGGAAACTTCCAGAGCACAGGTAGCATTTCCTGATCCAGGTTTATCATTGTCACAGACCTTCTTGTTTCCGGAGTATGTTATTGTTGCAGCAGAATCTCCGGCACATTCTTGTGTACATGGCCATGTTCCAACTCCACCCGATATTGCAATAGAACCACATGATGCGCTTAAAAAATCTGCTTCAATAGCCAGAAAAGGATTACCGAACATATTACAGAATTTTCCTGCAAGTGATTCCATATATTCTTTTAGACCGGTCGCATCCATTATTTCACCGGCAAGCCATCCTACCGTTTCATAGACAAATGCTGTCACTGTGCCCATTTTATCAACTTTATACTTTGCAGCAGCAAAGGCTTTTCCGGCAACAGGAATCATCTTGCTCATCCTTTTTGTCAATGAATCCGTAAGCTTATCCATCAATGAATCAACAGCGCCTCCGGCAGCCTTATTACAGAGTCCACTTACAATATTGACCTTGATTGAAGCATCAATTTTCGTTGAATCTCCGACTATCATCTTCGGGACACTGACCTCTACTTTTATATCTCCGAATGTAGGAACATACTCTTCAACTGTGCCGATAATATCTGTAACTGCACCCACAACATTAGACAAAGATGAAAGAAAAGTTATTACCGGACCGACAATAGGCGCTCTATTTAAAGGCCACCAGTCAACATAGTAAAGAACATCTGCAACATCGTTGTTTATTTCCGATATCTTTGATGAAATGTCTGCAATATCTCTAAATGAACAGACAAGACCTATTATCGCTTCGCCCACTGATGGAGAACCGAACCCGGCTTTAAAATACGAATTCTGTTTAAGAACATTTGTATAGTAAACTATCTTTTCAGTAGTCTCTATAAGCTGTGTATTAAGTGAATCAAGCCCTTTTGCTCTTGCATATCTTTCGTACTGCGTCTTTGTCGCATCATCCATCTCGTTAAAAGCGACATAGAAGTTACCGTAAGCATCATCATAAAGGTCGGAGGCCGCCTTAACCATTCCGATAAGAACTGCTTTTTCCTTTTCACTGATATCATCAATATTTGCGGCATATTCAGTAACACCACCTTCCATCGCTTCAATTGACTTTCGAAGAAGTCCCATCGTCTCGATCACTTTTGATCCGGGGTTTTCTGAAGCCTGCGGAAGCGGTCTAATGGTAAGATTTTTAACTAGTGTTGTTTCTGTCTCGCCCTGCTTCATAACAACATCAAACGTTCCTTCTGCAGTCAGACAGATATATTTAGGCGGAATTACAAATGTTCCATAACCAGGTTTTAATGAATCAAAGATAACTTTTTCAGCTTCTTCTTTTCCTTCCATATCTGCAAGACAGTCGTTGTCCCACGCCACCGCTTTAAGTACAGCACCGGATGGAACTATTGCAACTGAAGTTTCCGCTGAAACGTTTAGAAGCATCGGATCAATTATCATGATCGGATCCCCCGAAGCAGCAAACATGATAGGATCTCCTGACATGATAGGATCTCCTGACATGATGGGGTCTCCAGATTCATTCACTCCACCTTCAATATAAACAGGAGCTTTTCCTGAAGCGGTGGCAGTTTTTAGTATTTCCAGATCGTTGCTATCAATTCTGCCGTCAAGATTAAAGTCACTTTCCTTTATCTGAGCATCAGTCATTGTTTCAGATCTATCAAGATAGTTTGTAAGAAGTGTCACATCCTTATCATCAACAACTCCGTCTGAATTGAGATCACCGACAGTAAAAGTTTCTGTGTCGTCAAAGATCGTAAAAACTGCTCCTGTATTAACAACAGTTTCAGATCCGTCTTTCACTGCAACTTCGATCATATGACTGCCAACAGCTGAAAATGAAAGTTTGATCTTTTTATCAGTTTTTGCAGATTCCACGAGTTTACCTTCAACAGGTATAGTCCACTCATAAGTCGAGTCACCTTCTAACGTTCCACCTGTAACAAAAACTTCAGCAGTAAACTCTCTTGAAGTTGTACCGCTCATTTTTGAAGTTTTCACAATTACCGAGAACTTTTCAAACTCAGGTTTGTACCCACTCAGGTTAAAACCAAACTCGTCTTCAAGAACATCAGAGTCATTTACTGTCTCATCCGCAATGTCCTCATCAACATCGTTCTTTTTTGAAGAACTGCATGCTGCAAAAACCATCATTGCAATAATGATTAATAGAAATAAAAGCTTCTTTTTCATTTTACACCTCAGGAAATATTATTAGAAAATATACCCATCATTTATCTCATAATCTCAATTATCCACTTCATCGGGATCAGATAGCCTATTCCCCAACTTGTAAGATTTGCTGCATAGGCAATTACAAGTGGGAACCATTTTTTCTCAGGTTTAAGTATCAGATAATATATTCCAGCTTCAATAAGCGGAATAAACACCAGCTCTTTGACATAGATATTATTAATAAATTCAAGACTTTGACATGGATTATCCTTTAAAAGAACTACTACTACTGGAAGAATGCCGATAAAGAACGGATGAGTTGCCAGCTGAGAAACTAATCCCGCAACCACTGATCTTTTCATAGACTTTTTCAGGAATTTAGTTGAAAGAAAAACTGCGACCGGAAGTTCAAGAACAATAGTCAGAATAAATGTATAAAAATAAAGAACTATCCAGATATCGTAACGCAAGGTTAGTTTCCGCCAGTCTGTTTTTCAATTTCACGGCGCATTTTCGCTTCTTCATCTTTAGCCTGTTTGTCGAGAGATTTTTTGAGATTTTTCAGATCGTTATTTATGTTGGTGCTCTGCCCTTTCTGAGTTGGGTTAATCGATTGACTTGTTGTCTTCATATTCATCAGATAATAGATAATAAAAAGCGTGCCGATAATAGAAAGAATAAAACCTATACTTTTCATAGTTACCTCCATAAGTTTGGAAATTCCGTTAATTGTACACTTTAGAGAAATTTTCTCAACTTATTGACTTGTAAGTTTTCGAGGAATATATTTCA
>Ga0222695_1000461_pt1 | contig 22143 bp, 37 predicted proteins | sample AntAcemetage1398_FD_179834 | JGI IMG/M metagenome (GOLD analysis project Ga0222695, IMG submission 179834) | Saline water microbial communities from Ace Lake, Antarctica - #1398 | ecosystem: Environmental > Aquatic > Non-marine Saline and Alkaline > Saline | place: Antarctica: Ace Lake...
GACTTAAATACAACTTACAACAATATATTAATATGGTTAAAAGAGGATATTATATTCCTAATATAGCAGTGGGTAAAAAAGCTGGTAGAAATAATAAGTATATTGTTTATGATAAAGATAATATGACACCATTAAGTGGTATGTCTGGGCAAACAAAAATTCAAGCTCAACAAATAGCTAAAAGAATATCAATACAAGGTATTCTTAAACCAAGTCGTGGAAAATATGGATGGTAATTATAATGAGTGATTTTGAAGATTATCAGCGTTACATGAAAATGAAGCGTATGAAATCTAAACCGAAGCAAAGAACGATGCAACAACCAATGCAACCTCAGTTAAGGAATCTTTATTCTAATAGTCAAAGTCAAGGAACTGGTATGATGCCTAGTTTTAATAATAATCAACCTAGAAACTATAAACAAATGCTTAAACAAGCAAAACAAAAGCAAGAATATAAGTCTTATGTTAGGCAGCAAAGAACTCAAAAAATAGGCAACGCTTATGGTGCTGCAAAAGGATCAGTACAATTAACTAAACAAGCTGGATCAAACTTATTCGATAAAGCAAAAAAATTATATAATAAACGAAAACGTGTCGGTTACCAAAAACAATACTAATTAATAATAATTCTCAATGTTTATAACAAACTTATAATCCTAATCTAATGGACTTTATTAAACATTTATACTAAAAACATATGTTTATAAACATATAAGTATATAATATAATTATAAAATCAGCGTAAAAGCAAATGCTTTTACTTGATTTAAGAAAAGCTAATTGCTTTTCTAAATAAACATCTTGGAGATGGTAAAAAATGGATAAAAAAATTGAATATTTTTTTGGAGAACTACACTTAATTGGAAATTTTTTAATTTTCTTAATGAGTTTATCAACTATAATATTGGTTAGTATAACTTTATATAATATAGGTGTTAATGGATTAATTAAAAGTCTGAGTACCTTATTATCAATAGTTGCAGTAATAACTTGTTTTTATTGGTTTAATAATATACCTGCAACTAAACACAATAAATTGTTTTATAGTCATTTACAAATTGGTTTTATAGGTTTAGTTTTTTTTATAATAGCATTTACAATATTACCAAAAATAATTATGGTATTGGTTTAAATGGAGATGATTATTACAATAGGAAAATTTAGTATATTATTAATATTATTAGGAATATCATTAATCCCAATAGCAATGTTATTATATCATATAAATATTGCATATAAAAAAAAGGTGAAACAATAATGGATGTTACTTTTTTATTAATTGTTATTTTAAATATTTTTTCAGCAATAGTTTGTATTATTTTTGCTAAAAAATATTATTTAATATAGGAGAAGAATTAAAATGGTTGAAATCATATTAATTATTAGTTGGTTTGTATTACTTATTTGGTGTTATAATTTAACAATTATTAAGTAATTGAAATAAATACAAACATTTAAATATAACTTATAACTCTAAAAAAACACTAACATTTATATATATCAAACTTCTATAATATTGTATGGATTTCAAAGCATTAGAAAATTACTTTGGACAAACATTAGCACAATTAGCTATTGGTGGAGTAGTAACAATAATGATTGTTGCTGTTGTAGTTTCTGCAATAATTGCTGGAAATTATATCACTGATTTAGCTGTTTTAGCTTTCGTTGGTCTAGTAACTTTGATCGTATCTGTTGTAGTAATAATGCAAATCATCTCAAGAATGTAGATTGACTAGCACAATGCTATAACATATGGCGTGGGCCAAAAACACGCCAAACAAAAAAAAATGTAAAAAATGTGAAATTGATATGGAAATTACAATACTATTATTACTAATTTTACTAGCAATATTATTCCAAGAACATAAAACCCTTACGGGTGGACTAATATTTATAGCAGGAATAATGACTATAGCTTTTGGATTAACAACAAATACTATAACTAGTATTGGAACAACAATCACTTACACAACAATAGACCCATTAATAAGTTGGGTGATTGGATTAACTCTCCTATCAATAAGCATTATACATTTTTTGAATGCAATAGACACAAAAAATGAGGCGCATAAAAATGAGTACTAATATACAAGGATTAATGAAGTTTTTACCAGAAGACTTAATAAAAAAACAAGTATTAAAAGAATGGCGAGCAAAAACCAAGTGTTTAAATAAATTACCACAAAACAAACATAAAGTACTAGGATTAATTACTCCTATGACAAAAACAATTAAATTTCAAGGTAAAAACATTGACAAACACTTGGACGAATTAAGTAAACAAGATTCTAAACCAAATTATAAACAACTAGAATTCATTAAATACTTTCAAACAGAATACGTCATAAAGTCATTCGAAAAAATAACAGGTAAACCATTTTTAGAACCAAAAAACAAATCCAAGAAAAAAATACTTGGATTATTCTAAAAAACAAATTTAAGAGGAGTTAATTACAAATGCAAGAACCAGTAATGCAACAACCAAACCAATGGATGCAAGGAGAACCAGAATCACAATCCGCAATTCTGTTAGCACAACACACAACATATTTCTTAAAATACTCAACACAAACCATGGAAGATGGATCAACAAGACTCATATGCGATGAAATACTCGATTATATCGAACCATACAACCCAGATTACCCACTTGGATACTTAAAAAAAGGCCAAAAAGCATTAGCTTATATGAACAGAGCACAGAGCCTAGCATATTCAGTGGCTTCAAAACTAATTTCTGATTTAGACGACAAATATTTATTACAAATAAAACAAGCACGAGGCAACAAAAAATACGATTTAATCGCAAAGTATGCTGGTCAAGACGTGGCTTCAAACACAAAGTTTTGTGTAGATTACTTTAACGATTTTTCAAGAAAAAAACAAGCATTAATAACACACAGTAGAACTACTGGAATAAACCCTCAACAAATGAGAGAATTTAGGAATAGCGTGGAATCAGCTAACGGAGATGACGACATGGAAAAAAAGAAAGGATTATTTGGAGCATTTAGGTGATTAAAAATGGAAGAACAACAAACACAACAACAAAAACCAGTAAAAGAACCAATACAAAGATTACCTTATGATTCAAGTCAACCAGTAATAACATCAAGTACACCACTAGAATACTTACAAGGAGCTTTACCAAAACAAGCAATCACAGTATTAATTCTTGGATTAATCAGCATAATTGCACCAATAGGATTACTAGGAATACAATATTTGATACTAGGAATGGAATTCATAGACTTGATTCCAGGAATGGGTTATTTAATAATGGGATTCATTTTCTTTTCTCTGTCAGTAATAATCTATAAATCAGTAATAAAAAAAGGAGATATTATTTTAACTAAAAAAGTTAGAGGTGGCCTAGTAGTATTCGATAAAATCAAGTATGGAAAAAAGATTTTATTTAATAGAAAAGACCCAACAACAGAACTAAAAATTTTGTGGAGTGGTGCAGGAACAGCTGAACATTCAGGAGCAAAAGTATTATTAGTTTCAGAAGGTAGTGCAGCCAACGAAAACATGAATTTATGTGTTGCAGAATCAGATTGGACAAAAAACCTTTCAAGCATGGTTAGGGCAAAAACATATGCTGACATCGCTGAATCTGAATTACTAGAAAACAAAGGATTATTCGGGTTGAAATGGCAAGACATAGCGTTAATAATAATCGCGTTAATTAGCTTAGTAACAGCAGGAATACTAATCGGTTTAACACCAGACATGGTAACAGAAAACGTTATGGAAGCATTGAACAGTGGAGCATTACAACACGCAATACAAAGTGTTGTAAAATCAACTCCAGTAGCAGTGGTATAAATGAATAAAAAATTTATTAATTTTTTAAACCTCAAAAACACTGAGGTGTTTTTAAGATGACTCAAAAATTTATTATAGAAATAACAAAACACAAACCTAGCAAAGATTACACAGTAAACATTTATGAAGGAATAAATATTTTTACACCCGTGTTTAAAATAAAACGACCAACAAGATGGAACAACTGTCTTAAACAAATAGGATTATTTTTACAAGCAAAAAGATTCATTAACATATTCCAAAAACACAAGTTAGAAACAAGTAATACAATAGAGGATAAACTATGATTGAATTCGTACACTTAATAACATTGATTACAGGTCTAATACTTTTAGTGGTTGCTGGTTACCAAGATTATACAACACACAAACCAACAATAATAATGCCCGCAATGATCTTGATTGGTTTAAGTCAATCAATTATTATCGGAGTAATCATATTTATTTATGCTGCAATATCATTATTCTTTTTACCTAATAGCGTAAATAAAGTATTTGGAAAAGCAGACATCTTTTTCTTAGCATCAGCATTAACCATAATGATAATTAACTCTAGCATATTCATTAACACAATAATAATAATCGCAAGTATAATAGCACTAGCACAAGTGTTTTATTACATTAAAAAGAAACCAACAGAATTAATGCCATGGGTAGGCTTTTATGCAACAGGTGTTGTAATTGCAATACTATTAAGCCCATTAGTAATGGGGTTATAAAATGGATATGAGTTATTACGCAGTACAATTTGACACTGCGAGAGATTTACTAGCAAACAATAATCCAGAAGGAGTAACAGGATTATACGCGATATATACTAGCCTATCAAATTCAAGTGATTTAAGCGTGGAACAAATAAACAAGTACGCAAAAACAAGCCTAACAAAAGATTATCCAGAAGCAATCGTTTGTGTATACCACATTTTTTTTACATCAAAGCACAATCAACAATACAAAAACAAAACGATTAGTAGAATACAAGCTTATTTAGACATTCAAGACTTTAAACAAAGATGTTTCAAAGAAATATCGGAAGTTTTACAAGTATTACTTCCAAGCGATGGAATCGAATGGAGGTTCGACAAAAAATGATTTGGGAATTATTACCTATTTGGGCTTTAGATTATTTAGTTTGTATGGGATTTTATGGAATATTACAAGTAATTTATTGGTTACACAGACATAATTGGATGATTGATTACCATGAATAAAGTAGTAGCATTACACGGAAACTTAAGTCCACTAGAAGAATACTTTAGAAACTTTGACATCGGAAAAGCAAATTGGAGTACGGCTGAATACCAAAACTACGCAACAACAAAAGTACCACCACACTTCCTAAAAAATGGTTTAATCCAAGACATGGAACAACGACACAAAGAAAAAAACAACATGGTAATATTTATTTATGGTATTCAAGGTTCAGGAAAATCAATTTTAGGAATCGTGTTAGGTCTAGAACAATCAAAAGTTTCAGGCAAACCATTAAAAGTAGAAAACATTACTTTTTTTGATGCACAATTCTGCGAACAACTAAAAAAAACAGAATTCAAAGAAACATTGATTCACGACGAAGCAGACGAAAAACAATACGGAGCTTTGAGCATGTATTATAATGGAGAAATACAAGACGCAATGTTTAGAAACCGAGCAACAATGCAAAACTATATTTTTTGTAGCCCACACGAAGGAGAACGAGGACAATTTATTACACTAGACGTAAAAAACACTAGAAAACTAAACGGAGTACCAGTACAAATAGAAGCACTCCTATATACTAGCTGGTATAATGACAGTGAAACAAGGGTTTGTAGAGGAATACTAGTATGGGATATTACAAAAGAACACCTAGATTTTTATAACAAATACAATAAATACAAATTAGAGTCTCTAGACAAAATCAAAAACGATTTAGGCGGAACATTCGACATTGTAACAAGAGTAGCAAACGAAAAATATGAAGCATTAAAAGAAAAACTCGTGCTCTGTGACGATAAAGGAGTCTATTCAATAGTAAAAGGAGCTTATTTTGGAGACATAATCGAAATCGATGGAGATATCGGAAAATACACTCGAGATCTTAGAATGAAGATTATTAGAGCAATAAAAGTAAAAGCAATAAACGAAATAAACGAATTAAATAATAAAGGTGATTGAGTATATATTCCCCAGACGGCTTTGCATCACTAGCATGTGCAATGCATGGACAATGTTCATTTTTAGGTTGGCAACAACCTTTTATAGAATTAATGCGACTAATTAATGGAAACATTTATTTATTTTTTAGCTTACAAGCCATTTTATGGTTTGTGTTAATTGGCTTAACATATTTTCTAGCAAAAGAACTTAATTGTAAACATCTATTTTTAACACCCTTTATTGTTCTTTTTGCTGGAACTTTTTTTATACACAATTTTGTCGGAAGCCTAGAAAACGATTCAATCGGAATAATCTTATTATTAATAAGTTTTATTTATTTTATAAAATACAAAAAATACAAACACTATAGTTTTTTGTTAATAGCAATTCCAAGCTTTATATTGTCAATGACTTACTGGATGTGGCCAGGATACTTAATAAAAATACCAGTGTTAATTAGTCCGATTGCTGAAGTAATGATTTGGGTCAACTGGTTGTCATGGAGTTTCTTGTTTTTTGGAATATTATTTATTTTTTTATATGGGTGGAAAACAAATAATAAGTATTTAGTATTTATTTCTAGTTTTGTTTTACTTATTCCTAAACTATTTATTTTTGTAATACCAACTCTATTAATTTTTGTAGACAAATTTGTTTCATTTATTTATACTAAAAAAAACCATAAATTTGTATTCACTATAATAGTATTAGGGTTAACGATAGGACAAACCATTAATGTTGGAGTAAACACTTATAACTCATGGAACAGAACAATAGAAGACGAAGATTGTGTAACTGTAAACAACGAGTATTTTTTAAGAGCAACGAAAGGCTTAAATTATACTTACAACCAAATAAGTATAGGGGCTGTGGAAAAATGCAAACAAAACAAATAGGAATAATTTTACTTATTGGCTTATTAATCTTAGGCGTTATTGGAGCAGGAATTCCATATACTACTAGCCAGTTTATTTGGCAATCAACCGACCTTAATTACGTAAAGTTTTATGCTGGAGAATACGATGGAAACGGCTTGATTATTGATGGAAACATTTTTACTATTTTTGATTTAAATGGTTCAGGTGGAAGCGGTTCTTTTACTGACACTAATTTTGAAACAGCAGGTTTAACATTAACTGGAAGTAATACTGGTGACCAAGATTTAAGTGGTTACCTCCAACTAGCTGGTGACACAATGACTGGTGCTTTGAAGATGGGTGATAATGTCACAATCAATCAAGGTGGTTCTGACCAATATGAACAATACTTTGATGGTACTAATCAGAGATATGAGTTGACTTCTGGTGCATTTAAGTTTAATCAAGAAATGTTTGTAGATGGGCAATCAATAACTTATGGTGCTACAGGTGGAAGCCCTAGTAATACAGATAACTATCATTATCAAGATGCTTTAGTGTGGCATCACGATTCACATAATAAAGATGGTGCTTTTGTCATAACTTTACCATCAGTTGGAAACTCTATGAGTGTATTCAAAATACGAGGATTTAATTATGGTCATAGTGATGGCGGAAACTGGGAAGCAATAGTTAGTGGATACTGGAGAACATCTACAGGTACTTGGTTATATCCATCAGTTGATATTATAGGTACTCCTCCATTTTCAAGTGTGAGATTAGGTAAAGACGCAACCAATATGCCTGTTATTATTCTTGGTGAATTTACAGATACTGGATTATGGGACTATCCTCAAATCACAATGGATATTTATGCAGGATTCCAAAGTCAAAATGGTTATGCTACTGGAGTTTCTGCAGCACTGGTTACAGATAACACAGGATATACTGGGTTCGTAACGCCCACAATGAAAAGTTACTACTTAGATAATGGTGATTTCGTGTTTAATGGAGGTAATGTAGGGATAGGAACTCCTAATCCAGGAGAAAAATTAGAAGTAAATGGGAATATAAAACAAACAGCAGATAATGATAAAATAATTCAAGGTGCAGGAGATGATATGTCCCAATGGTTTGATGGTGTTAATGGACATTATGACCCAGGTTCTACTAATACATTAGTTGGTCAGAACTCCGGATTATCTTTAGTAAGTGGAACGGATAATACTTTTCTGGGAAACAATGCAGGAAGCCAATCTATTTCTGGTACAGATAATGTTTATATTGGAAATGGTGCTGGTTACTATTCAACAGGTTCGAATAACTTATATCTAGGAGAAAGTGCTGGATTTGGAGTATCTGGAAGTGTTGGGGGTAATAATGTGGGAATAGGTAGAAAGTCACTTCAAGTTAATACTTCAGGAATAAATAACACTGCTATTGGTTTTCAAGCTGGTATTTCTAATACAACAGGAAACGCTAACACTTTCATTGGTTATGAGGCTGGTAGTGGAGCAACTACAGGAGCAGGAAATATAGCTATTGGAAACCGGGCAGGACAGAACTTCGGTACTGGTTCTTATAATTTAGCAATAGGAAACGGGGATGTAACAAATCCATTAATTAAAGGTTATATGCACCCTGTTTTAAGTAGGACTAGCTGGATAAAATTCGGTAGAGACAACACAAAACTTTATATGGGTACAGATTCAATATACTCACAATATTTTGATGGTTCTAATCAAAACTTTGATTTAGATAGTGGGGATTTCTTATTTAATGGTGGTAATGTAGGTATAGGAACTCCTAGTCCAGGAGAAAAACTTGAGGTTAATGGAACTATTAAAGCAACTGAAATAAAAGCAATTCATAAAACAGCAGACGGAACAAGTGCAGTTGCAGACGGAGAATATGTAATGGGAATCGGAGCTACTACAAATGGAACTATTACTATTAAAGACGGATTAATAACAAGCATAACAGAAGCAAGTTAATTTTTAGCATTATAAATAAATAGAAAGACTTTTATATATCAAACAACCATAATATGTTATGGTTGATAAATAATGGGTGAAGCATACACAACAACAAGTAAACCAGTTCACAACAAAGCAACTGGAAAAACTACTTTTAAATTCAGCCAATCAAGTAAAAAACCAACACTAAGTGGTGCTGTAAATTTAGGTAAACCAAAAACATTCCACCACATTAGCGGCCGTACTGGAAAAACAGTAACAGTTCAAACTGGAGGATTTAGTCATGGCAGTGGATGGAATAGTGATTCAAGTAGTAGTTCAAGCCAACCAAAACCACAAATAAAAACAATAGACCCTATTAGTGAAATAGAACAAATAAAACCAACATCTCCAAACCAACAAAAAATAAAAACCTTAGGAAATTTAGCTTTAGGACAATCAACAATAGAACTTGGACAAGGACCACTCACACCAAGACTAAATGTTAACCAACCATTTTTAGGAAACCAAAACATAATAAAACAACCAACAAGCGAAATGACACCAGCACAACTAGCAATACGAAAAGGAAACGTTTCAGAACTAGCAGCACGATCATTACAAGGAAAAAACTTAAATCCAGCATTACCTGAAAGATTTGATTCAATGCACCAATTATTCCTAAAAAAACAAATTGGATTAACAGACATACAAAACACATTTGACTTACAAAAACAAGGAATAGAATATTTAGATCCAATAATCACTAAATTAGATAATCAATTAACTACAAGAGTAACAAATTTTACAAACAAATATATGGGTAGAGAATTACCCCCTGATGAATATGCCAGAGCAGAAAGAGAATTAATACAAATAAAAAAAATAGAAAAAGAATTAAATACAAAATCAGGCCAACAACAACAATTATATTCTAAAGCAACTAATAACTTTGAAACACTAAAAGATAAAGTAGATTCTTATAACCAAAAATACAAAGATTTAAGCGATCAAAGATATTACGCAAAACAAATACTTCCAGACAAACCAAAAAAACTAATTAAACTAGACACTATTGGAACAATACCATTATCAAAAAGTTTAGGACTACACACAAAAGTAGGTGATTCAACAAAAGAACTAGCTTTTGTTAAAAAATACGAACAATCAGACCAACCATTAATAGGGACAGACCGAGAACAAAGATTATTAAAAGAACAAACAAAAGACATTCAATTATCAAGAAACATTTTAGGAAAACAATTAACAGCAACAGCAGAAACAAGTTTATACTTATTTCCAGTAGGATCAATACTAGGAAGTGCATTAAAAGGAACAAAAATAGTAAAAATACTAGGAAAAACAAAGACTGCAAAAGCAATAAAAAATACATTAACACCAAAAATAACTTATACAAAATACTCTCCAATAACAGAAACAAGAATAGTAGAAGGACCAAAACAATTTATTGTAGGAAAAGGAAAAATATTTTATACTCAAACAGGAAAAATAACTAGTAAATTTGGAGCAAAACCCTCTAACAAATTTTTAACAGTAAACTATAAGTTTAACGCAAACGAATTATTTACGACACTAGGAAAAACAGGAAAAAAAACACCAAGAGGAACACCCCAATCATTAATTAACTTAATCCCAGAAGAAAACCTCATAAAATTATTTACAAGCCAAAAATCAAGTACAAAAGCACTAAAAGGATTAGTAACATATAAATCAGAAGGAATAATACAATTACAAGCACAAGGAAAAGCACTAAAAGAATACAAAATAATTAGTGACACAAGCACAGGGTTCGCAAGACGAGTAAGAGTAAGGACAAGCCCAACAAACATTTTTAGATTAAAAGGAACAACAACAACAGGACAATTCAAGTTAAGTACAACAGGCGAACAATTAACAGGAGGAAAAATAAGTTTTATTGATTACTCCGACAAAATAACAAAAGCAACTTCAAAACTAAGAGTAGAAAAAGGAGCAAAATTCAACATAGTTTCAACAACAACAAAAGGAAAAGTAAAAGACGCATTCGCAGTACCAAAATTAACAAGGTTTAAAACAATAAAACAAGTAACAAAAGCAAAAAAAGCAAGAGAAGCAATAAAAATACTAAAACAAAAAGGCCAAGCAGTACCACCAGAAGTAACAAAAGCAAGTAAAGGATTTTTTTTACAATCCCCGAAAAAACCAGTCAAAGTAATTACGCCAAAACCAACTAACATTATTAATCCTATAAAAAATTCAAAGTCAACACAATTATTGACAAAAACAAGCGTTAAAACAATTACAAAACCAGTAGCAAAAACAGCGACAAAAACTCTTACAGCGACAAAAACACAAATAACACCATACTTAAGCAAATCAGCAAAAAAATATTTAGACGTGTATGGTTTTCAAAGTTATCAAAGAGCAACAAGCGGTTTAGCAAAATCAATTTTAATTACAAGTGCTAGTCTTACAAGAGCTGCATATAACCCTTTAACAAGTTTTACAAAAACACCCGGTAAAACAAAATTACTTGACTTGACAGCTACAAAAACAGTGATTCCTTTAGGAACAAAAACTCTTACAAGAGTAAAAACTGTATCTTTAACAAAAGCCAAGTTTCTTTTAGGAACAAAAAGTCTTACAGCAACAAAGACTTTAACAGGAACAAAGACTTTAACAGGAACAACAACTCTTACAAAAACACAAACACTATTAAAACCAACAACTCCAAGATCAATACCTTACACACCAATACGATTTTTTCCAATCGGTGGAGGATTGCCAAGATATGGTGGTGGAGCAGGTGGGTCTAGTAGTCAAAGAAATCGTGGAAAAAAATTTAATATAACTAATCAAACACAATTAAAACGATTTTGGACTAAAAAAAAGAAATCAAACAAAAAACACAGGTTATTCTAAACAAACTAAAAGCTTATTAACAACAAACAACCATAATATATTATGCTTAACAAAAAAATAGGCCAAAAAATAGTTAAATGCAATCGCTGCAAACACGCATGGCTAACCAAAATCAAGCCTAAGTATTGCCCACGATGCAAGTCTCCATATTGGAACAAAAAACGAATACGACCAAAGGTGAGAAAATGATTAAGGAGCTTGTTATTGGTTTGGGTTATATAATAATTGTTACTATTGTGTTATATCCAGTAAGCAATTACTTGGCAGATATTATGGTATTGTTAATGCCTGTAAGTATTTTAAATTTATTAATTATTAATATTGTGAGATTCTTTGGTTTTTTTGTTGGAGTAGGGACTGCAGTTTGGATTTATAAAGGACTTAATTTACAAGAACAACAACAATTTGGACAAGGTGGATTCTAATGAAGGAATTAAATCTTAGTGAATTAATTGAATGGACTTGGCTAGATGGAGTTGAAGAATTTGTATAAAAATTTTGCAAAATTTCTAAACTGTTGGAAAACCTTTGGAGGTTTTCAACATGTATAAAAAAATATTTGTTTTAATTACTCTAATTTTGTTGTTGAGTTTTAGTTTTGCTGATAATTCGGGCGATTTTAATGCAATTAGTGGAGATAAAACAAGTTTTGAAAACGGAACTTTAACAAGTAATACAGAATTAGAATGGAGCATCGACGCAGGTACTTGGAATTATGAAACTGATGTAACAGCTATACAAGGAGACCAAGTTTTAGCAAAAAGAGATGCTGGAAATACTTATTTTAGTAAAACAACAACTGGAAATATTTATCAATATATATGGGTTAAAGCAAGTGAATTAGGTACTACTGAAATTTTTAGATTTGGAACACAACAATCTGGAAGTGGAGATGTTTGTGCCTTAGGAATGAAGGGTGGGCATTGGATTTATAAAACAGGCGGTGGACAAACAACACTCCCAACAGAAAATTATACTCCTCAAATAGATACTTGGTATTTATTAAAACAAAAATATGCTGGTGGAACAAATTGTGATTATTGGGTTTTTGACGAAGATAATGTTTTACAAGCAATAGGGATTGGAGTTAATTATGCCGGATTTACTACTAAAAACAATTTAAATGTTGAAAGTGAAATTGAAAATATTATTTTTGATGCTTATGCAAATACTGATGAAAATTATGACGCGAGTAATTTCCCTTTAAATAAAATAAGCAAAAGTGTTGTTGCTGATTTTAATTATGAAATTGATTTTGAAACAGAATTAGTAAGTTTAACTGATAATAGTAGTGTTATTAGTACTTTAGAAATTACTGATTGGAATTGGTTAAAAGATGGGAATGTTTTATCTACTGACCAAAACACTAGTTTTAGTATTACTCCAAACAATGATTACAATATTTGTTTAACAATAGACTCTAATGATGTTGATATAAATGATTCGACTTGTAAAACAATAGAAGTCGGTGGAGAATTACGACTAAATTTTTATGACGATGACACAAACACTGGTTTAGATGAAATGTATTTATTATTAGATGGAATAGATTATTATTCTGATTCAAACACTTTTATTAATGTAGATTTAAATGGAATTACTAATGGAAACCAAAGCATTATTTTACAAAAATCTTTTTACCAAGAAAAATCTTTTGACTTAAATTTAAACAAGTTTACTGATTACAATTATGATTTTGGTTTTATTTTATCTAGTAAAATTAGTAATGTTCAATTCCAAGTATTTAACGAATTAGGTGCAACACAACCAAACACAACATTTATGGCGATAGATAATTATAATGGTTTTATTATTGATTTTGAGACAACTGATTCGCTTGGAAGAGTAACATTTATTCTTAATAATCGGAAAGAAGATTATAATTTTTATTCAGACGACCTTAATTTTGGGACTACTACTTGGACTATTAACAAACCAAAAGACGCAATAACACTAGCAGACATTAGTGGTAATTGGAAGTATAGTATTACTGGAAACTCTTATTCAAGTGCAACAAATATTGCTAGTGGAATCACTAAATTATTGTTACAAAACACAGTAAATCCTTATTACATGTCTGTCCAAGACGTGAATGAATCATATGTTGAAACAACATTTGGACTTATTTCAATTACTAGCGAAAAAACAAAGACTTTAACTCCTTTTCTTTACAAGTTAGGTGATGCTGAATTAAGATTATTAATAGTAAAAGATTATGCAACAAACCAACCAATTAGTAGACAAATACAATTAGACTTGAGTTTGTACACTGATTCAAATGGTTTAATTCCAATAGGATCATTTATTAATGATTCAACTGGAACATACAATATTTATATGGATTCTAATTCTACTTATAGGCTTGAATTAGAAGATGAATCGTTCGAGTTAAATCCGAGTGAATTAATTAATTTATACCATATTTATTTGCAAACAAACGTTGGAATAAACACTCCTGCAGTTAGTGGTGATGTTAACATTCCTTTAAACGACCTTAATTTTCCGACAACTTTTTTTACAGATGTTAGTGATTATGCTTTTGGTTGTAACATTGTTGATGACTCTAATTGTTATGCTCCGACAGTATTTAGTTTAATTGCATCAGTATTATTGTTAATTGTTTTTGTAGCAGTTCTTCAAACAACTCCAATTCAACAAACAATAGCGAGCGGAATATTATTAACATTATTTACATTAATTAGTTTTATTCCAATATGGGTGTTTGCAATAACACTCGTAATAATAATCGCATGGGGACTATTTACTTAAGGTGATAATATGAATGATAAACTACTAAATTTCGCAATGTTAATCTTTTTCGCTAGTATCTTGGGTAATGGTGCATTACTAATGCTTGCTAATACTCCTAGTGGAACTTGGATTCTAGGAGATACTACTAGTGAATCATTAACTACTACTTTAACTTACCAAGACCTTAATGGGTTTAATGTTAAAACTAACGATGGTTTTATTGCTAATTCGAATCAATCACAAGATTCTTCGAGTTTTAATCCATTCGTGATTATTGGGAATTTTTTAGGCCAAGCAGTTAACACTGTTTTTGCTGGAATTAATGCGATGAACTTTATTATTGTTGGTTTGTTTGCGATGGAATCAATATTTTTTAGAATGAGTGGTTGGTTTCCAATCTTCTCACCAATCCTACTTGGTTTAGCAGCAATTTTGTTAGGAGTAAAATTCTTGTTAATTGGGTACTTTGGAAGTGTTTTATTAAAAACAGTTCTAGGAGGAAAGTGATTGTATATGGATAAGAAAATCAATATTAAAAATTTTACTAATAAGGTGATTTTCGTTACACTAGAAAACACAGTTGGTGTTTTCTAATGGTTGATAATTTGTTAGTTGATGCAGCAGGAAACCTTAAAATCGTAGAAATCTTTGTTAATTCTTGGTTTTTTGGATTCTATGACTTTGCGTTCATATTTATTTTGTTAACAACTGTTTTCTTGATGAATCGATATGGTTATAGGTTCGGTCAAATGGTTGGACTTGTATTTGCTTTTGCTTTAGTGTTCGCGACTATTAGTGGTTCTACTATCATGTGGGGACTTGCTATTTTAATCATTGTTCTTAGTGGCCTTAGGTTTGTGATTAATATTCTGTTAAGAGTTTAATTCATGTTCTATTTGTTTTTGTAGTTCGGTTAGTGCGATATTGTCTGTTATTGTTTCTACTTTGTTAATCCATTCTTTCCAGTTTGTCATGTTTGTTTGTTTTTTTATTGCTTGAATTATTAGTTTGTTTATTCTGGCTTTTAAGTGTCTTCGTTTTTGAGCATTTATTATGAGTGTTTTATTGCATTTAGCACACCCTTTTTTTATGTTGTTTCGTTGTTTTGTTGTTCTTTTTACGTGTTCTTGTTCCATTTTTTTTACCTCTTGTTATTTGTAAACTCTTTGAGTGTTTTTGCCTATACTATTATTTGATTCTTAGTTTTGTAAAATTGTTTGTTGGTTCGTATTTTGTTCCTTGTTTAAATCTTGTTAATTTTATCATTTAATCACCATTATAGTTACGCTTCTTATGTTTATAAGGTTATGCTTTTAATTCAAACACAACCTATCCTTTGTTATGCTTTAAAATTACCTCACAAAACTCCTTATTTTTTGTGTTTTTTCTTCATTATTTATTGGTTCAAAATTACTAATTTCAACTATTAAACCACATTTTGAACACATTAAATCTTGTTCCCCATTAATAGTTATAAAGAAAAATGTTGGATTTCCACATTCACATAATGCTGATTCAATTTTATTAATTTTTTTAGTCATTTAGTCTCGCCCTCATGTTTTATATTTTTTTCCGAACTTTTCCATTTGGTAATCTACAAATAATCCTTCATCCATTACTCTTAATATTCTTTCAAGAACACATCTTACACAGCGTGTTTCTTCTAATTGTTTTTCTTCTATTGTTGCTTCCTTATCATATGTATTAGTCATACTTTATCTCGCTCCTCGTAAAAATTCATTAAAAATGTGGTTTCCAAGTTCTGGTTCAACACAATTATTTAACAAAGTTCTTTTATCTTCAGAATAATTATAAAAATCTTTTATAAACATTCCTTGTTGTTTCATTTTTACACTTAGTGTTTGTCCTTTATCATTTCTAACTTTTTCTCTAACTCTATTTATTTTAGATATGTCAAAATTAATCCAAAAATAATGACTTTGAACTTCAATAGGTTTAATTAATGGTTTGTAATAACTTCTTACATTTTCAATAACCCATTTTCCTTTAAACCATTGATTTAAAAAAATAATCTCTTCATAAAGTTTCATATCAGGAAATTTTAATTTATAACCATTTTTATTCTGTAATAAAAAATTCATCCGACTATGTGTTGGACAAGGTGGACTACTCCAAATAAAATCAAATTCTTTATAATGTTTTAATAAATATTCATGAGCGTCAGCTACAATAATTTTATCATTAGGAAAAAAATCTTTATATATTTTTGCAATATTAGGATTTAATTCAACAGCAGTTACTTCAACATTTTCCCAAAGCTTTCTATTTCCACCAATTCCAGCATAAGCGTTTAGAACTTTTATAACCATTAATAATTCCCCCATTTAATTTTGTTATTTTTATAATAATTTTTCATATATTCCTTTCTTTTAATCTTTGTTCTTTGTTTAATGCATCTAAATCTTTTTGTGAAAGACTTTGCCAACACTTTAACAATAATTTATTTAACTTTATTTTATTCATTATTTAATCTCGCCTTCGTAAAATTCTTATTTCTCTGTTCAATTTATCAATTTGATAGGCTAAAATCATTAATACTATTGCTAATCCTAACATCATTACATATATTTCAATCATTTTTATTCCTCCAATCCTTTTAATGTTTTAATTGCTATTTTTAAAGCTTTTATTTCAGTTTGATATTCAGGTATGTGATTCATAAAATTATTATTAAGACATTTTAATCTTTCTTCAAGTCGTTCTATTGTGCTCATAGATTCATACTTAAACTTAATTCTTTTAAGTATATTCTTTGTTGCCATATAACCCATATTATTCATCTCGCTCCTCGTAAAATATTCATTCTTTAATCACCATTGTCTGAACCCAACTAATACAAGCATTACAAATAAATCCACTAGTATCTTTAGAAGCAAATTCATGTCCTTTATTATTTTCATTTTTACACATTACACATTTTGACATTTCTATTCCTCCAATTCTCATTTTTTTAATTCTTTTATTAAAAGATATATTACCCAAATACACATACAAAGTATAATTGTTAATGATAATATTTGTGTTAAATCAATCATTTAATCATCTCCTTTTGCAACACAATCTTTATCCTTGCAAAATTCTTTTGGAGTTTTGTTCGAGTTTAAATTGTCTCGCCCTCGTAAAATACTTTCATTTCTAATAATATTTGCTATTAAACTAAAACAACCATATAATGCAAATATTAAGAATAACAATAAAATTAATGCTGTAATCATTGTTTCACTTCCATAGTTAACATTATTTGGTCAAAATTAGAATCAGCCAAATAACCACATTTACATTTCACATATAAACCATTAACTTCCATAAATTCTTCCCCACATTTTGGATATTTATCACTCATTTTTATTCCTCCAAGTTTAATTGATAGGGGTTTTTGGCCCCTAAACAATTACTTTTTTTCTACGAACCCCGTTATGATTCCTTCAGCGTCTGCGTTTGCTTTTAATTCAGTTAATGCAGCGATTAGGTTTTCCAAGTCCGATGGAAAGAAGATAGTTCTGTTTTTGTATGATCTATCTGTTTGTTTTGTACTAGCACTTAGACTAATACTTTGGTATTTTGTACCTGCTTTATTTGTGTTATTCCAAATAGCTGTTGATACTCCATAAGAGTTTCCTTTTGCTAATGGAAGTTTTTTTGTTTTTTGTTTATCTGTCATGTTAACCACCCTCCGAGGTGTTTATTTAGATTTTTGTTAGAAAATCCTAAATCAAGTAAAAGCTTTAGCTTTTACGCTGATTTTGTTGTATTTATCTTATGTTCTCATATGTTTATAAGGGTATCTATTTAGTGCACCTATATGTCATCTTTTTTATTAACTCGTTGTTTTCCCATATTTTTTTTAGTAGTCTTGGATTATAACCACAATCGTTTGCTAATTCAGTTACCTATAAATCTTTTTTATTCATTCTATAAACAACCTCATTGGTTTTCTGTTAACTATTTTTACTTTTTTAGAACCACTCAAACGACCACAATGAGTATGTTCTCTTTCCCATTGAAGATAATGAGCTTTGCAGCAATACTTAGTTTGCGTTCTATTCAAAAGTTTCTTACAATACTTACAGTACCTACTAATCATTTAATCTCACCCTTTGCTTTTAATAGTTTTTTTGTTTTGCTTTCTAACACGTTGAATCTTTTTTACTACTGCTTGTCTAGTTCTTCCTGTTGTTTTTACAAGATTATTGACAAGGCGTGAGTATTCTTTAGATCTTGGTTTAACTTTAGCAACAAAAGTTAAACTAGTAACTATTGTTTTTTTCCATTTTGGTTGTAATGTTCTTTTATATGTTTTTCCTTTTCTTTTTACTTGTATTGTTCTTATTTTAAATTCTTTAGGTTGTTTTTTTTGTTTAGGGAATAATTTTTTTCTATATTTTTTAGCTTTTTTTTCAACATCTCTCATTTTTTTGTTATATTCTTTTTGTGCTTTGTCAGTCATATTATTACTGCTATGATAAAGGTCTACATAATTACTATCAGACATGAAGTCATTAACAAAATTTAACCCAACACTACTTAGTTTTGATTGTACTAAATCACGATGTTGGCCTATTTTCATTTTACCATCTGAATTTTCAATGTATTTATCTATTTTGCGTGTTCCATCACTTTGTAATTCAAGTAATTCTTTTACTCTTTTTTCTCGTCTTGGTGTTTCGTTTCTATTTTTATATTCCATTTAAATCACCCTCCTAGATGTGTTGGTTTCTAATTTTATATTGTTTAATTGTTTTAGTTTTTGTTTGTTAAACCATTCTTCGTTTTTTGTTTCTAAAGCAGTTAATAATTCTTTAAATTGTGTATCATTAGTTATTGGAATTACTCTTGTTTTTCCAAAATTAACAGAATTTACATAGCTACCAAGTAGTTTTCTTAATCGTCTTATGTCGTAGATACCTGTATCAATGGTTGGACATAGGGGTAACAATTCCAAAGCTATTTCTTTCTGTTTTTTTAATACTTCACATGGTTTAAGAGAAGTTTTACATTTTCCAAGTAGATGCACGCCCTTATTTCCTGAAAAATAAAGTTGTAAATACTTAGCTTGTTCCCCAATAATATCATACAACATTTTTTTTGCTGTTTGTGCATCTTGATATGCTTCTTTTACCCCCTCAATAGTTGGTTCACCATCAAAATCCATGAAAAAATCTAACCGTTTTACATCATCATCTCTTATTTTATTCCATTCTCTCCATTGCGGCCAGTGTTTTTTAGGGTTTAATGGTAATCTTGGCACGTTGTTATAAGTTGCGATTGTAACATATGCGTTATATTTTTTACCTTTTATCTTTAATAGTTCTTGTAGTTCTTCATAATTTTTACTATTCGATATTTGGTAACCACTAAAAGGATACTTTTCATAGTTTCCTTTTCCTAGAAAAACAAGTTCCCTACCTCTAAATTCAGCAACTTGAACCATTATTTACCACTTTCCATAAATTGTGAAGATAAATCATCACAAAAATAAAATAGTTTTATTTTTTTATTACAATAAGTTCCTGCTAATTGATAAATATTGTATTCTGGAAGTGTGTTTCTTGATAATTCTTTTACCCCATACATCCCCATATGATATTTTATTAATTTTTCTTCAAATTCTGTCAAAACAATAAATTTTTTTATTATTTCTATTGAAAGCGTAGCATGTTTTTTTGGATGGTTTTTATTTGTTATATATTTGTTGCCTTCTTTAATGTATAATCCAAGTTTACATAAGTCATGTAATAGTGCTGCAATTATTATTTCATTTTTTATTTCTTCAAAATCAAGTTTAAATATTTCTTCATACATTTTTTTATAAAGATTGTATACACTTAAACTATGGTATGCTAACCCACCTTTAAATGTACTATGATATCTTATTGCTGCTGGGGATTCAAAATAATTATTTTTTTCTAAATAATTTATTAAATTTTTAATACCTTCCTTTTTTGTACTCTCTAATAATTTAATTATTTTTTCTTTATTTTCTTGTATATCCATTTTAATTTACCTTTAATTTCCCTTTGCTTGTAATGGTTGTTTATCCAACCCATAAGCAAACAATCGTCTTGTTTTTTGACCATCAATAGTTATATTATCATTATCAGTTAATATCCCCATATTTTCTAGTTTAGCTTTAAATTCTTTATAACCAAGTAATTCCCTATCATTTTCATCAGCCCAACGATTAAATTCATTAAATAAATAAGTTACAAGTATTCGTTGGTTTAAATCTTCTGTTTTCACATAACCTACCGATTCCATGAAATGTATAACTTGGTTTGATACTTTTTTATAATTTTCTTTTTTAGTAACTAAATTATCATCATCACATTCCAATTTATATGTTTGTTCTAACACCTTTAATTTATTCAAACACCACAAAGCAAGATTATTAAATTCAAAGTCAGGTATTTGTTCAAACACATCCCCTTTTTCTTTAAATCTATTAGGAAAATTTATTAACATTATTCTTCTAATAAAACCATCCGACATATCACTACAAATTGGCACATCATTCCCTACCAAAAATATTTTTGAATATATTTCTTCTTTTAACCTATCATGACCTTTTTTTTCCAAATGTACTATATCTCTACCACTTATTGCTTTTATATTAGTAAATTGATCTATGTTATTTTTTGGTAATTCATTTACAGTACATAACAGTTTTTTTCTTAGCGAATATGTCCCAAAATTACTTTTTTCTAAATAGTTTAATGTTGTACTTGTGTAATTATCTAAACTAATGAATTTTGCCAACGTTCTAATAAACTGGCTTTTTCCATCTGACCCACCACCATATAAGAAAGGTACTGCTGAAATAAAATATTTTGGTACTATTGTGAATGCAAATAATTCTTTTAAACAATCAATATGTTTTTTATTTGTTTTTGGTTTGTTTAACCATTCGTTTAATAATTTATCAATATTTGGTGTTTCTTCAGTTTTTCCTAGTTTCCAAGGTATTGGATTTGATACAAAGTATTTTGGTGTTGCTATCATTTTTTCATTTGTTTTAAAGTTAATTAATGTATCTTTGAATTGTATCCAATGCCAATCCAAGTCTAATGGTTTGTTTTTTCTACCTTCTCTTTTTAATGCTTCTAATAACATTTGTTTTATTCTTGATTCAATTGTATTTGCAGATTCAGTTATTTTTGAATCTAGTTTATTTAATATTGTTGTATCATCTGTTTCTTGCCATTTATATTCTTCTTGATTCCAAATCCACCAATATTTAAAATCATCATAATATATCCCTATTTGTTTAACTGCTTTTCTACACAATACAGGAAAATCAGTGTTTTGTGTTATTCTTTCTGCTAATTTTTCTTCAGGAGTTTTATTCATTGATCAACACCTTCTATAAAACAAGCGTCTTTTGGAAAGTTTTTTGGTTGTCCAAATTTATCTATAAATAGTATTCTGTTTTCTCTTTCTTTAAAATTAGTTGTTGTATATGTTCTATCATCACCATTAGGTAATTTTACACTTATTATCCATTTCATCAAATTCACTTCCTATATTTAGCAATTTTTAATCACTATATTTATTACACGTTCAATCTATTTAAATGTTTCGTTAAAAATAGGTGATGGTAAAAGGGATTGTTCCATTTGGTTTCCCTTTTAATCCACAACATATTTAGTACTTAAGTTGTATTTAAGTG
>Ga0222695_1000462_pt1 | contig 22140 bp, 14 predicted proteins | sample AntAcemetage1398_FD_179834 | JGI IMG/M metagenome (GOLD analysis project Ga0222695, IMG submission 179834) | Saline water microbial communities from Ace Lake, Antarctica - #1398 | ecosystem: Environmental > Aquatic > Non-marine Saline and Alkaline > Saline | place: Antarctica: Ace Lake...
AATAACCCGCATTGATTTCCACCTGCCGCCAAGGAAGCGAAAAAAGAACATAAAACTGAGGACAATGACATAGGCTGAAAAAGTGATCCAGGGAACCATGAGCCCGTACCCCAATACAACTACGGCGAGGTAGGTGGGAATAACAAGGACGAGGGCAGACACAATCACGACCATGAACATGACATAACGCGTGTCTCCGGCGCCCTTTATTGCAGAGGCAAAGATCAGGTTCATGGTGTCGAAGATGGAGTAAAGCGCAACAAATCTGAGGAGGATGATAGTAATCCTGTAGATTTCGGCAAAGCGCTCAGTGTTGGCCTTAGCGGCAAACGGCATGACAAAGATGTCAGGGATGAGCACATAGGCTGCGGCAATAATTGTCATATAGGTGAAGGCCATATGGAATCCCGAGTATACGCTCCTCTGCGCCAGATCGGGTTGGTTCCTCCCGAGATGCTGACCCACGAGAACTGATATGGCTATACCCGAACCTATCATAGGCATAAAGGCTAATGTGCTGATATTCAATGCTATGTTGGTGGCTGCAAGGCTTACGGTTCCTAAGCGGCCGACCAGAAGGATGAACATAGTAATGCCGGCCATATCCAGGAAGAATTGCACACCTGAAGGAAAACCAAAGCGAAGTAGCCTCAAAAGCATCTCTTTTTCCGGCTTCCACCCCTTAATGGTTTGAAATGTCCGGTTATGGTCTGCTGTGCAGATAAGGGCAAGGAACGCGAGAAACGAGAATATGCCTGAAAACACGGTCGCTATCCCGGCGCCCCTGATTCCCATTTCAGGAAAACCCCAGTTTCCGAATATCAGGGCATAGTCCATGATCAGGTTTACAGCAGTGGCAAGGGCATTTACCCACATCACCGGCCACGTCTGCCCCCTCCCTGAGAAGAAACCGGAGAGGGCGGTTGCAGCAATAGCGGGCCCAGCCCCAAGACAGAGGATCCGGAAATATTCTACCTCATAACGCTGTGTCAGTGGATCGTGGGCAATTAGACTGAATATGGGCCATGCAAAGGGGATCAGGCAGATCAGGACAATACCACCGAAGATAGACACGTAAACTCCCTGCCAGACTGCAGGCCCTATCCTGTGGAGACTCCCTGCCCCGTAGTATTGGGCCACAAAGGTGTTCACATAGCTCGCCGTGCCGATAAACAGGCTCATAATACAGAAGTTGAGGATGCCTGCCGGTAGAGAAGCGGCTATTGCCTCGGCCGAGTACCAGGAGAGAAACATCCTGTCCACAAAGTGCTGAACCGCCCATGCGCCAGTGCTCAAGATCAGGGGTACGGCTATGACAAGAAATTCCCGATACCCTCCCTCGCTTTTCCATCTCTTTCTGAAATATTGCATGCATCTTAACCTGAATAGATTGAAGATTGAATAATGAAGATTGAATATTGGTGGGGCTCGCCTGTGGGTCGGAAGGGCTTTTGTACCGCGTTCACCTTATGGCTATCCCAGAGATATTGTTTCCGCTGGAGTTAAGTAAAATATGAATAAATTTGTGCTCAAAACGGACAATAATTTGTTCACCACGAAGATCACGAAGAACACGAAGAGATCATAAAACCATCAGAAACTCATTTTTCGTGTCCTTCGTGTGCTTCGTGGTAAAACCCAGGATTATTCATCTTCATAAACACTGGCGATACAACAGAGGAAGGTAGCCCCTTCGGTCTCACTTGCGTTCTTCATACTGTGGGGTTCCATGCTTGGGATAAAGATAGCATCATTGGGACCGCCCGCCCGCTCAGCGGTTTGCTCATCCGTCTTAACATCATAAGAATAAACAGTCAGATGCCCACTGAGGATATACATGGTCTGGACATAGAAATGATTATGAATCGGGATTTCACCACCCGGGCCCACGGTAAAGAATCTGAGACCGTATTCAGGGGAATCTTCAGGCCCGGCTTGGCTCAGCCATCTGACACCCACCTTATTCACCTTCAATGGTTTACCCTTATAGGGAAAACTTTCGATTTTAGTTTCGTCTTTATCTTTTACGTTTAAGATATCCATGATTTTTTCCTTTCTTACTGATACCAGGAAAAGGTCCTTAATTTGTTCCTGTCCCCAGCGGTTTTTGTAACTACACCATATTTAAAATACACGAAGAAAACCAATTTCTCACGTGGTTGATAGTCCCCGACTTGAATTCCATAGCCCCACCTTTCCTGATCTCCCTGGCGTGAAATTGCATCGGGTATACCCAGGGCTGCCCGTACCATTTCACTTGTCATCCCAGGTTCCACCTCTCTTTTTGCCACCTTCCGGATGGTGGAGTCATCCCATTTGGGGTGCTGGATTCGGATCTTGGATGAACGATACTCTTTCTCGGCGCAACCACCAAACAGGAACGCTCCCAAGATAACAATCATTACCGCTGTTTTCATCAGATGTCTTGACCTCTTTTCGAATTCATCAATTTTGATGAATTCGTAAAAAGTCTCCAAGGCCGTCACTCCCGCAAAAGCGGGAGTCCAGAACTGATTGATTTTACTGGATTCCCGCTTTCGCGGGAATGACGACAACGGGTGCTTTCCGACTTTTTGCGAGACCATCAATTTTAGGTATTGGATAATAGTTGTTTATAGGGGATTTATCAACCCCGTTTCTGCCCCGCTTGACTTCTCGTTCCCCCTTTGTTATTCGGTTAGACACTGGATGACTAATATACCTTTAGATGGACAGTTTTATAAATTGGTAAATCAGAGGTCAACTATGCTGATGGATTTGGAGGGACTGGCCAAGGAGATCCAGCGAGAGCCGTGGGCAAAGGGGGTTTCTGTTGCAAAGGACTTCTGGCCTGTTTTGATGAAATGGATTGATGAACACGTGCTCTCAGAATTCCTTGATCGGCTTATCGACCAGATAGATAAAATTGTTGATATCGATCCTGGCCTTTCTGAGCCACAGATCCTGGAAAGCGCGACTCGATATATGGTGGAGTTCTTGGGCGCACATTCAGGTTCAGTTAGAATATATGATCCTCAGACAGAACAGATGCTTTCTTATTGTTCCTTCCCGTCAGCAGAAGAGAGTCGCGAAACCTTCATACCATTAGAGGGCAGCATAGCCGGGGAAGTCGTAAAGACTCGCCGGCCCTATTTGGCGCCCAACCTTTTCGGAGAGGATCTCTATAATAACAAGAACGTCATCAATGCAAAACAGGTGCACTCTTTAATGGCTGTTCCACTTGAAATCCCCCGGTTTTTTCCTCGTGAGCGGGACACGATGGGGGTTATCCAGATTTATTACGCGGAAAAGAACCGGGAGTTCAGACCTTCGGAGATTCAGATAGCCAACACTATGGCCAAGAGACTCAGCTTTGTAATTGCTCGAAAAAAAATCCTTTCCATGCAAAGAATTGAAGAAAAGAAGGAGGCGATTGTCAGACATATCTTCCGGAAATTGGGTTCTCGCGGTGGCGTCAAGATGGCTGAAGTATTTAACCAGGTGGTACCGGAACTCGCTGACATAGTGGATCTTCAAAGTTGCACCCTTTTTTCCGTTACAGAAGACCTTGACCGGATCATTTTGCAGGCCGGATTCCCCGAGCATGGCTATCACAGTGTGGGCAAGGTTCTCCCTGTTAGCAGCGAGCCGGTATTTGAGTTGCTTCTGAATTTAAGAGAGTATTCAGGCGAATCGGTTTACGAGGTGGTAACCCCTTTGTATATCTCAGTGGTGGATCCTCAGAGAAGCCACTTGATATCAAAGAACCTCAAAAGATTCGCCGCATTACATAACATAAATTCCATACTCTATTTCCCCTTGGGCTATGATGGAGAGATCACGCATTTCATGGCCATTGACGCAGTAGATCAGAGACAGCGATATAGAGAGGATGAGATCGACATCTTTCTCTTCATGGGTAGAGAATTGATGAAGGCCCAGAAAATGGAGCAATTAGATGATGCCCTCCATGATTTTAAGAATCCGGCCATTGCGACTGCCGGGTTTGCCCGGCGGCTCAAGGAGATTGTCCGGAAGGATGAACTGGAGCAATCAAAAGAGCAGGTCCGGAAATATGTAGATATTCTGTTAGAGGAAACGAGCCGGTTACAGGAACTGGCAATGAGCATATACAGGGTCGGTGATGAGCAGGCGGTTAATCTGACTGAAGTGCTCAAAAGGCGATTCGAGATCAACAGAGAGGCAATTAAAGAACAGCTAAAGCAGAACGTTACCCTGAAAGAGGGACCTTATGACCCTGACATGAGGGTGATGTGTTATGCCGTCCATGTAGAAAGGGTTTTTGACAACCTACTGAACAACGCCACAAAGGCAATTCCGCTCAAGGGGGGAGTGCTGACCGTCAGGACTTACTCGGATGGTGATTGGGCCTGTGCAGAGATCAGCAACACAGGACAGATCTCTGAACACAATCGCATGAAAATCCTTGAAGGGGAGGGTGAGGGGCGAGGGCTCTACATTACGTACAGGATCATACGCCTTCTCAAGGGAAAAATAGAGATCAGGGCAGGGAAGGGGACTACCATATTCGTGGTGTCCTTTCCCATCCACAGGCCAACCCCTTAAGCGCTAAGCTGTTTTTGTCCAGGGCGGCCCTAAAAAAACGAACATCGAACATCGAACGTCCAACATCGAACGCTGAATGGGAAAAAATGAAGAAACAGACATATGACCTGGAATAAAGACTGATAGAGAAAGGAAGTTAGGGGGATCGAGAGACGGTTAAAACTTATTCAGCATTCAGGGTGTACCACTCACTAAAAAGCCTGAGGTGCTAAACGATATTTTACAGGAAACAGAAGCATTAATTAAGATTTTCGTTACGAGTATCAAAACTGTTGAAAAAACGGAAATAATCGTTGAATGCTCGGTATTGGATGTTTGTTTTTTTATTCGATGTTGGACGTTCGATGTTGGATGTTCGACGTTCATCTTTTTCCACTCCACAGACCCTAACCCCCACCGATATGGGGCAAAAAACTGATCTTGTCTTCGGGATTCAGGGTGTGGTTTATAGTCGATACCTGATCATTTATGCTGACCATGATATCGTCCTGGCTTAGCTCTAAATCTGGATAGGTGCGTTCAATACGTTTAAAGAGATCACTGATCCGGGCGTTTGAAGAAAGGGAAAGCCTGATTTCGTTGACCCGGGTAATGGCCCGATGAACACCGTGGAATTGGACTGAAACCTTCATAAGCCAGCAGCCGTTTACAAACTCCGAGTAATCTTCCTAAAGCTAACTTCTTACAATAATTCCTGAATTCCTAAATCCCTAAATTCGCAATTGCCCGTAAAAAGGACTTTTTACGGGCGTATCTTAATTGGACAATTCCTTTCTCTGAACCCCAAACATGGCGAGCAGGCGTCGTGCCTGTTGATCTAAGAGATCAAAATTTTCAACCACTTGGAGCAGAGGAACGGCGTTATAGGTGTATCCCTTTGCCTCATAAACCTCGTCACACAGTTTGTCATAGGCCTCCTGCCGCAGTTTAATGATAAGGGCATGCCGCGACTCAGGATCATCGGGAATTTTTTCATCACCCATTTGATCCATCAGCCATTTATCATAATAATCGGCTCTTGCTTCATACTCATTAAAGAAAACAGGTCCCATGGCCCTGAGGGGAATCTGGTCACTCTCCCTCGTGCCTTTGCCATGACGCAGGTTAATCAGTTTTTGCAGCAAATGGAGCCGTTCTGAATCGTCCAGGACGTCCTGAAGTGTTTTATTGCTTCCCGTGGTGGCGTTTAGATACCGGACATAGTATTCAAGAGTAGGCAGATTTTTGGCCGGGTTATCAGTATTGGCTGCTTCAGGGTGCCTTACATCTATCCAAGGGAGCTTGCAGAGACCAACTGCATTAAACCATGTGCGGATCAGGGGGAACCACTTCAAGGCTTCAGCCTTCATTTTAAAGGTGGGAAGCTCATTATATACCTGGTCGATAAAAATCAGCCACGCCTCATCATGCTGCGGCCCCTTGAGGGCAAATCCATATCCTCCCTGCTGGGCTAAGGATTCCTTTGTAATATACATGGAAAACTCAAGTCCCTTTGCCTCCATAGCAAACTTGCCAAGTTCCCCAATAACCTCGGTGTATGGTTTGCCCGTCTTTTTGGAATAACGTTCAGCTACCCACTCTTTGGCGCGAAGCACACCCCGGGAGCAGATCTTTCCGAAACCTTCCCCAAAGGCGGTCTCATGAAGAAGTCTGTTGGCACACTCTATGTTTCCCCACGACAGTTCATAGCCCACCTCATCTTTTGAAAGATAGCCGCGCTGAGAACACTCCATGAGAAATGAGGCTGTTACACCCATGGAAATTGTGTCGAGACCATATTCATCGCAGTACCAGTTGTATTCCATGATAAATTCGGGGTCAAATATGCCCATACAGGTGACTGCGCCTGCTGTCTCATATTCAGGCCCATCAACACCTACCTTTGTCCCGGCCTTAGGACCATATTTTAGGGTAATGTTCTCAGCCCCCTTTGCGCACGCCAAGTTACACCCTTTGTAACAGCCGTCAGGCAGATTCTTACTGAGGTAGCGGTCGAAAAAAACATCTGCAAATATTGCCTTTGCATCAGGATGCTGGCCGTACTGGTAGTTGTTCACCGGGAGAATGTGGTATTTGTCCATATACTCGATCAAGATGGGTGTTCCCCAGCTGCGGAGACGGAACTGTTTGGGATCAACCTGGGCTATAACTTTTTTGAGACTGGCCCCTGCCCTCTTCACCCCTTTTTCATCCGCGGGGTTATTTCCCCCGACCTTATGCAGGCCTGAACGGACAATTACGGCCCTGAGCCCTTTATGCCGCATGACTGTCCCTGTGCCGCCTCTTCCTGCCTGTTTGGATCGCATCCTCTTGCGTCGGCTGTCATAAAAGAGGCTGTTCAGGATGCCGTATCTTGTATTTGAGGCCCCGATACCGTTACTTACCGCGGCGACATCTTCGCTTAGTTTTCCATTGTTGAAGTGCTTCAACAGCGCCTCTCCATAGGAAAGCGCCCCATTGTCAATCTGGTCGCCAAAGGTGGGGGCCTCAACAATCCGGATTTGCCCCTGGTCTGCATCTACAATCAGGACCACATCTTCCTGAGAGATACCTGAAACGGCTAATGCGTCAAAGCCAGCGCTTTTTAAAAGAGGCCCGAAGTGCCCCCCCACATTGGAGTCGATAAAGGTATCGGTAAGAGGAGAGATGGTGCCTACAATGAATTTGCCGCTTCCTGGAAATCTCGGTTCATTTCCCAAGGGTCCGCTCGCCATGACCAAGATGTTGTCCGGGCTGTCATAATGGGTATTCTCAGATGTCTCGTCCCATATCAATTTCAGGGCGTAACCCCTTCCACCGGTATACTTTGTTTTGTAATTCGGTGAAAGGCTTGAGGTCGATACTGTGGGAGAGGTCAGGTCTACTCTAAGGATCTGGTCTGTGTATCCTCGGCTTATTGGTTGGGGGGTGTATGTGACTGATTCTATGATTTTCATCTGTTTTTCACGCTCGCATGTTCTATGTTAATAAAGTGAATGAAGTTTGAAGTGCCTAAAGTGAACTAAAGTGTCTAAAGTTTAAGGAAATATTTAACATTTTCAAATTGCATACAGTTCTCGATCGAGGTCCTGGTTGAGCAAACTGTTACCGTGCCTCTCCTCAGACAGGACGGTCGGCATTCTCGACTTTCTGTTCCGAGTGCTTTTTTGCCTGGTTTATCTTGGAGGCCCACCTGCCTCGCCGGTCATGCAAGGAAGCGGGCATATCCCAAAAGTTCGGCAATGTCGAGCAGACCTTGATGAAGCCAGTCTTTTTAAAAATGACACGAAGTTCCTTAACTTTAGGCACTTTAGGCACTCAAGTCAGGAATCATTATAGGAAAACGAAGCCGTTGTCAAGGGATTTACAGGGCGGGTCCCAGGTCCTTTCAATAGCTCTGTTTGTCTATTCTTGACTAAATCGGGTGATTTTGTTATAGTTGTTTGAATTAAAAATGGCGTTTCAGATATATTGCACAATTTGCCTATGTTAGACCAGATAATAAATAATCCGAGTTTAAACAGGTATATTACCACCTTCAAGGCGGGAGAGAGCCTTTTTCTCGAAGGCGATGATACCCAGGATGTCTATTTCCTTGTTTCCGGGAAGGTGGCTATCCTCAAGGGAAGAAAAAAAATAGCCGAGATTTCTGATGAAGGGTCTGTATTTGGAGAAATGTCCTTTCTATTAGGAGAAAAACGGACCGCTACTGTTAAGGCTACCAACGACATAAAGGTTATCAGGATACCAAAAGAGGAACTCTCCACTTTTCTCAGTGAATTTCCAGAAGTTGTCAAGGAATTTGCCAAATACTTAGCGAGGCGGCTTGATGAGACAAGCCAGATACTGTACGGGCTGAAGGAATTCTGTGACCAGCTTCCCGATGCCGTTATTCTGACTGATAAAGATGGCAATATCCTGTCATGGAACAGGGCGGCTGAAAATCTGTACGGCAGAGAAGAGAATGAAATGCGTCACAGGTCAGTCGAAGAGATTTACGAAGATCCTGAGGAATATAGAACCTTTCTTGATAAGGTAGTATCTGGAGATGCAATAAGGGAAAAAACCCTGATGATCAGGCATCCCGAAAAGGGGCTATGCCATATTTCCACCAGCACAACAGCCCTTTATGATGGCCAGCACAACTTCCAGGGGGTCCTCTCCTTAGGCAGGGATGTCACGTCTGTGGAGGTCTTGGAGAGGCGATATCAGCGGGCCAGGCGCTGGCTTATCCCTTCATTGGTCTTGTTAGTAGTGTTAACTGCCGGGATCTTCTTTGGTTACCCATACTTTTCAAAGGGGTATAAGATTACGGATATACGAAAGGGGGAATTGAGGGATGATTTAGCCGTTAATTACCGATTGCTCCGATCTTTGTTAATCAAACCATTTGAGGAGGGCGAAAGGGCCGAGACAACTCTGGCCCTAAAGGGTTTTTTTGATGTTCAGAAGGGGATTACAATCCCCTATATCGGATTGGTGTTACTCAACAAGGATAAAAAGGTCTTTGACGTCTATTCTATTGAGCCGGGAGTGGATGTTGAGGAAATGGTGGGCAGTAGTTATGCTGACATAGATTTCGAGGGAGCTGAGGATCCTCTTTATAAGGTGTTGACCCTCTATCGGGCGAGCAAAGACCATCCCATGGGCTATAGGAGTACTGAAATCGCGTTCAAGTTGTATAGAGATAATAATTTCTTGGGCTGGTTGATTTTCCAGGTGGATATGGAACTGCTGAAACTTAAATATAACGTCGATGAAAAGGATTTGCGGAAATTCCATTTTCAAGAGAGTGAAAAGAAGGCAGGATGAGAGACTTCTTATATGAGCGTCCCAGAGACACCAAGCACCTCCCGATACGAGATCTCTGAAAATCCCGAAGGAGGCATCACGCTTAATATCCATGGAAACATGGATGCAGCCAATGCCGGTCAAATGATCGATGAGTTGACTGCTCTGCTTAGCAATTATTCCCTATCATCTCTAACCGTGGATCTCAAAACAGTCGACTACTTGGATGATTTTGGAACATTAGTATTAGCACATTTGAGAAAGATGGTAACCAATGGCAGGGATGGCTTTTATGTCATAAACTCAAGCGACAAGATAAAGAAACTACTTTCTATCCTCCATTTCGATTCTCTTGGCGAAGAAATGTCGATTGAGAAGAAACGGTCTTCGGGCATCTTCATCCGCATCGGCGAGGCGACTTTAGAGCACATTTCAGATCTAAAATATGCTATATCATTTATCGGCTCGATTATTATTTCATTAGTTCATATCTGTTTGCACCCCAGGTCTCTGCGAACAGACGACACCATCCGGTACATGCAGAAGGTCGGGGTTGACGGCCTTCCTATCGTGGCCCTCATAAGCTTCCTTATGGGCCTTATCATGGCATTTATGTCTTCGGTTCAACTCGAGCAATTTGGGGCCAACATATATGTGGCCTCGTTGGTCAGCCTTGCCATGACCCGTGAATTAGGGCCGATTATGACGGCCATAATCGTGGCAGGCCGGTCAGGTTCTGCCTTTGCGGCAGAGATAGGGACCATGAAGATCTCTGAAGAGGTTGACGCCCTGTTTACCATGGGGTTTAATCCTGTCATGTTTCTGGTCGTTCCCAAGCTCGTGGCTGCGGCCGTTATGGTACCAATCCTGACACTTTTTTCAGACCTCTTTGCGATTATGGGGGGGCTCTTGGTGGGGGTTTTTATGCTTGACCTTACTACCGGGGCATATATGGCGCAGACCATGAAAACCTTGGAACTCTTTGATGTATTCTGGGGTGTTTTTAAGGGCGGGATCTTTGGTGTCCTGATAACCTGGATAGGCTGCTTCAGGGGCTTCCAGGTCAGGGGCGGCGCCGCATCCGTGGGACAGGCTACCACATCGGCAGTGGTCAGCAGCATCTTCTTGATAATATTGTGTGATTCTGTGTTTTCGGTCATACTTCGCTATTTGGGATAGGACGGCATCGATGGAGCGCAAGGCCATCATCCGGGTGAAAGATCTTAGAGCAGGATACGGCGAAGATATCATCCTTGACCATGTATCTTTCAACGTTTATGAAGGAGAGGTGTTTGTTATCTTGGGGGGAAGTGGCTGCGGCAAAAGCACATTGCTGAAGGCCATCATAGGGCTCATAGAACCCCGTTCGGGTAAGATAACTATTGACGGCGATGAGGTTTCCGTCGACGATGACACGACATTGCAAAAAATATTGAGGAAGGTCGGAGTCCTTTACCAGGGCGCTGCCCTGTTCGGCTCCATGACAATTGCCGAAAATGTGGCCCTACCGATAAGGGAGTATACCTCTCTGCCTAAGGGATCAGTAGATGTTCTGGTCAAGATGAAATTAGGTTTGGTTAATCTGGAAGGTTATGAGAACCATCTTCCCTCCGAGCTGAGCGGGGGGATGAAAAAGAGGGCGGGATTAGCAAGGGCCATGGCCCTGAATCCGAAAATCTTGTTTTTTGATGAACCTTCTGCAGGTCTTGATCCTGTGACGTCTGCTGAATTAGATGACCTCATCCTCTATCTAAACAGGAGTCTCGGTACCACCATGGTTATTGTTACTCACGAGCTTCAAAGCATTTTTGCAGTGGCCCAAAGGATTATTATGTTAGACAGGCGTGCAAAGGGGATTATCGCAGAAGGTAATCCAAAGTATCTGCGGGATCACAGTCAGAATCAATTCGTCAAACAGTTTTTTAGCCGTCAGGCCGAGGTAAAAGGCGTGGCCAGCAGGGGTTCCCAATAATGGCATCCCAGAGAACCAAGTTTGCTGTCGGGCTGTTCGTGGCCAGCGGGATAGGCATTACCCTGATGGCCATTATCTGGTTGGGGATGTCCCGTTATTTGGAAAAGGGTAGCTTTTACGCAGCCTATTTTGATGAATCTGTTCAGGGGCTGAGCAAGGACTCTCCTGTAAAATACAGGGGTGTATACATCGGCCGGGTAGAAAGTATAAGGGTTGCCCCCGACTCGAAATTAATACAGGTGTTACTAAAGATCGAATCCAAACAGGTGCTTGATCAAAGTATCGTTGCTCAACTAAAAGACGTGGGTATTACGGGGAGTATGTTTGTCGAATTAGACCACAAAAAGGAAAGCGACCCGGATCGTTCCCCTCGTATTACCTTTCCATCGGAATATCCGATTGTGGCCTCAAAGCCATCCGAGTTCAGTGAACTGCTTAGAGGACTTGATGATGTTCTGAACCATATCAAAACCATAGATCTTAAAGGGATTTCTGACAAACTGAAATTGACCCTCGACAATGTCAATTTGATGATTGCAGATGCCGAGGTGAAAGCTGTTTCAAATAAGGTTAGAAAATCCCTTGTTAATATTGATCGAATGATCGTCGATGCTGATGTAAAGGGTATTTCCACAAAACTGCAATCGTCTCTTGAGAGTGCAGGTCGTATCTTAGACAGCAAAAGATGGGACCGAATACTTGCTTCTGTGGACGATGCGGCACAATCACTCAACAAGTTGATGGACAAGGCCGGCAGCAGCCTTGGACAGATGGACAAGATGCTCGTGGGTGTAGAAGATATGGTGGCTGACAATGAGAAGGATATCAAGAAGGCCGTTGAAGACCTCAGACAGGCTATGAAAAATGCCAACGTCCTGTTAGAAAGAGGTGTATTACTTATAGATAGCGCAGACGATTCATTCTTCCAACTTAAACGCCAGCTTTCGGTCAGCGCACAGAATCTGGAAAAGGCAACGGACAACCTGAACCAGTTTTTGGATCTTCTTGCCGACCATCCGTCGCAGTTAATATTTGGTGAACCGCCTGTTCCCCGGAGTGTGGAGCCGGAGGAGAAAAAAAGGTAACGTTACGGAGATTCCTTATGGATCGGAACATAAAGATATTTCTTTTTTGCCTGAGCGTCCTACTCATTATTGGAGGTTGCATCGATCTTAAACAGCCAAAGAACAAGATTCAGTACTATACTTTAGGATACTCATCTCCGAGTATCACAGGCCTCAAACCGCTCCCCGTTACACTCAAGATCGAACGTTTCAGTGTGGCCCCGGCATACAACACAAATCGAATCATTTATGGGAATCAATCATTCGAGAGAAATGAATACTTCTACTATAAATGGCGGTCAAACCCAGCAGACCTTGTTACCTATTTTCTGAGCCGGGATATAAGAGCATCCGGTCTCTTCAGGGCTGTGCTCCCTCAGGGCAGCGGGTTTCCGTTTTCTTATCTGTTAGAGGGCTCGGTGGATGAGTTTTTTGAATTGGATGAGGCAGAAAGCTGGAATGCTGTGTTGTCTATCACCATTACCCTTATGGCGGCCAATGAGCCTGATGTAAGCAAAAGGGTTCTCTTTCAAAAGAGCTACAGCGTCAAGAAAGTGTGCAAGCACAAAAACCCCCAGGGCCTGGCCCAGGCCATGAGTCTGGCTATGGGGGCGATCTCCAATGAAGTCATAAAGGATATCTATGCTCTTTTGAAAAACCGGGTTTGAAAAGAAACCGCAATTCGAACTTAGTTCGCTTCGCTCATTCCGCCTGCCATAGCTCATATCGGACCGAAGGGAGCGGGAGCCTAAATTGGGACCATGGTGCAACGATTGTGCTGGTATTGTTGCATGGATTTGGCCTATGTGGCGCGCAAGGTTCATGCACGAATTCTGGAGCCGAGGAGTGTTGCCAGATATGATAATATTTTCCACTGCCGACGGATCGGAAATGAATCTCGTCATTGGATTTGTGCGTCAGTCCCGATCACTTTTGTCTTGATTTTGATAACACAAGTTTAGTAATCTGCAGATTGGAGATTTGAGGTAAAGCTTGGTTCGGAATGGGAGTTTTGAATGTCGTGGCCATCACTACTTATCAACCAACTAAATGGAGGGAGAGAGAGATGAAAGAAACAAGAGATGGATTCTGGAAAAGCTCATGTTATGTTTGTCTTATAGGTATTGTTTGTCTAGGATTGATGGGACTTGTCGGTGCATGCTCAAGCAGTAGCAGCGGTCCTCCGCCCCCCAATGTTGAAACCACTCGTGATGCCAAGGATGTCTGGTTTATCACAGGAAATGAGACGGCAGGCCTTTATCATGTGATGGAAGCCATGGGCTATGCCGTTGCCACGGATCGACTATGGCAGGCTGAGCTTTACAGACGTTCCGCCCGCGGAAAGCTGTCGGAAATACTCGGTGCGACCCAACTTGAAACCGACGTTTTCATGCGCACAACGGGCTACTCCCAGCAGGAATTCCAAGATGGTTTTGCCGCTCTCGATTCCGACACCCGGAACGTGGTTAACGGCTATGTGGCAGGTTTTAACCGGCGTATTGCCGAAGTTAATGCAGACAGTTCCTTGTTACCGTTCGAATTCAAGGCCATTGGACTCACTCAGGTGGATGATTGGGAGTATCAGGATGTACTGGCATGGATAGCGTTGCTTCAAAGAAATTTCGACCCGGAGGCCTATGAGACGTTCCAGTTTGTAAACATGGAGCTCTATGCAGCACTCGCTGCCGCTTTTCCCGCGAGTTTTCAGGGGATGTTTGATGACATGCGCTGGATTAATGATCCCGATGCCCTGACCTATATTCCTCTCGTTGTGGGGGCGCCCGCCTCTCCGATCGAAGCAGAAAAAGTATTGATATCCGAACAAACAGCCTCTGATGTTCCTGATTTCGGGGAAGCTGCCAAAAAAATTGCTAAAATGCAAAAGGATATTGAGGAGAATTTAAAAAAGATCAATGCTAAAGTGAAGATGGGCAGTTATGCCTGGTCAATTTCAGGAAGCAAGACCGCATCCGGAAACGCCATCATTTACTCCGGCCCGCAAATGGGTTTCCCCGTTCCATCTATTGTCCTTGAGGGATCGATACGGGGTGCCGGTCTGAATATTTCAGGAATGAGCGTCCCCGGTATCCCCGTGATTATTATCGGCCGAACACCCCATCATGCCTGGTCCATGCAAGTTGCGAACGCTCACACCGTGGACTATTACCTTGAAAGCCCGGATGACGTAGTTTTGAACAGGGTTGAAATCATCAAGGTGGCAGGCAGCGATGATGTTGAATTGCCGGTGTACAGAACGTCCCACGGTCCTGTCATTAACCCGATGCCTTACAACCCAGGAGAAGTGAGCCCCACAAACCCGGTCATCGCCTGGAAATACTCACAGTGGGGATACGAATTCGGCAGCATAAAGGGCTTTCTCGACCTGGCCCGCGCAACAAGCATGGACGAGTTCGGAGCAGGAATCGAGCTTTTTGCCGTGAGCCAGCACTTTTGCTATGCTGATATAGACGGCAATATCGCCTACTGGATGTCAGGGCGTGATCCTGTTCGCCCTGCCGGTGAATGGCGCCTGCCCCAGGGCTTCACCGGGGCCGCTCTGGAGTGGAATGCCGCCGTACTGATCCCCCGAACGACCGATCGGAACAACAGCCAGGGTTATTACTGCGGATGGAACAACAAAAGTCGTCCCGGCTACAATAATGCCTACAACGATTCGGCTAAATACTTTGGTCCTTTCAACCGCGCAAATGTTGTCAACGACTATTTTTCTACCCGGGACAATCTAACCTATGAGGAGATCAATGCTTTTGCATTGAATATCGCCACGACGGGTTCGTGGGAGGGTGGCGGCAACCCGTGGAAATCCGTGGCCGATGATTTTACGAAAGCGGTAGAAATAGATCCTACACCGGACCAACAGGCTGCTCTTGCTCTCCTTGCCAGTTGGGACGGTCATTTTGTTGACGGCGGGACCTCACAGTGGGTATCCGGCATGAATCGTGCGGATGCCTGGGTCCTTATGGATGCCTGGATTCGTGAAGCAATCAGGTTGACATTCGCGGATGAGTTAGAAGGGGTATTTGATATGCAGCCTACAAACATCCTCTTCAATGTCCTGCTCCATGGCCTTGCCGGTCAGTCGTCAGGCGTTGTCAACAATTACAACTGGTTCCAGAATTTGTCGGATCCCTCCGCGCCCCAGACCGCTGATGCCATCATCGTTGCATCCCTTAACACGGTTCTTTCAACGTTGGGCGTCACGCCATGGGGAACTAATGCGCGAGGGTATATTACCTATACCCACAGCATGCTCGGCAAGATTTGGGAAACACCGTTTGCGTGCCGCTCCACATATGCCCATTGCGTGGAATACGCTTCATCCGGCCCAGTGCGTATAGAAAGCATGTTCCCCTTGGGAGAGTCAGGGACTATTCTCATGGATGAAGAGTCATTACCCGTTTTTAACGATAACTTCTTTACCATGACGCCCGTGTTTGACGCATTCGCACCGAGGGAATTCCCGCTTTTTGACTAATTCCAAAACGTAGCCGATCATAGGCCTGAGTGAAACTGGCAGGGCAAAAGCCCTCCTCACCTTCACTCCCTGTGATCGGTTATGATTGTAGACCCTGCAATTTATGGCCTTGACATTTACAAGAAAACCTTGAACTGCATCTCGCTCAGAAGATAATCATGGCGAGTAGATTTTCTGAGACAGACCGTGTCAAAGAAGCCCAAAGGTTCGGCGCTGGATCGTATGTCAAAAATCCATATGTTTTGGAAAAATAGGCTGCCGCAAAGGAAGAATTGAAAAACAGCGGTTTCTCGTGGTGTTTACTCCGATGCAAGAATTCCTATATAAAGTGCGCGTTGGATTTTCCAGGCAAAAAGGCTAACTTACGTCTGGCACTCTTGGATAATATTGGCCGATGTGCCATGCTGAGCTAATGCACGTATACCTAACTTGGTATATAACAGATGCTGGCATTTTTAGATACTCTGAATTCATGTGGCATCAGATGTCTTGGTTGAATTTGGGGAGAAAATTCACATCGATTCTGGTCCCAAATTGCCGATGCCAATCTGATGCCTTAAATTTCTTCCGTGTATGCTGTATTTTCTAATATTATGTGCGCTAAAAACATATCTGAGGGAAAGACACTCAAGGCACTTTGGATATATCTTGCAGCAATTGCCGTGCCGTTGCTGTTTTTTGCGCCAGGTCCTGCAATGGCGTCCAATGATGAAGCATCCATTAAAAAGACATTGATGCTGGATCGAAGATGGACCGGTGATTTTGACGGAATGGTGAAACGGCGGGTCATCCGCGCCCTGGTAACCTTTAGCAAAACCAATTACTTCCTTGACGGTTTTGAGAGGCGAGGAGTTACATATGAGGCCTTGAGAGCATTTGAGAAATACATAAACAAGAAACTCAAACGGAAGAACCTTAAGGTCAACCTGGTCGTCATACCGGTTACCCGTGACCGACTCGTACCCGCCTTGGTTGAAGGTTTGGGAGACATCGCTGCTGCCGCTCTTACCATCACACCCCAACGCAAAAGAGTTGTTGATTTCGCAGATCCGATACTTACGGGTGTGGATGAAATAGTTGTGGGCGGTCCAGGTGCGCCCCATCTCTCAAGCATTGAAGATCTTTCCGGAAAAGAAATCTATGTGAGACGATCGAGCAGTTATTACGAAAGCCTTACCCGCCTGAACGAATCATTCAAAAATGCTGGGAAACCGCTTGTCAACATAAAACCGGCCGACGAGTACCTTGAGGATGAAGATCTGCTCGAGATGGTTAATGCCGGGCTTATACCAATGACCGTGGTAGACAATTATCTGGCTAAATTCTGGTCTCAGATTTTCAAGGAGATTGCCCTCTATCCCCACATTGCATTAGAGAGAGGGGGTGAGATCGCATGGATGATCCGCAAGAACAGCCCAGAGCTAAAAGAAATCATTAACCAACTAGTAAAACAAAAAAGGAAAAGTACCCTGTTCGGAAATGTCTTGTTCAAACGTTATTTGCAGAACACGAAATGGGTCCAAAATTCTTTGGTAGATGAAGATCTGAAACGTTTCAATGCTGCCGCAGGCTATTTTAAGGAATGTGGCAAGAGATATGGTTTTGATTGGTTGGCAATCGCGTCACTTGCCTACCAGGAATCTCGAATCGATCAGAGCAAGCTCAGTCCGGTCGGGGCAGTGGGCGTAATGCAGATTTTACCAAGCACTGCCGCAGGGGACCCTATTAACATCTCCAATATCGAAGAGATAGGGAACAATATCAACGCCGGGTCCAAATACCTCCGGTGGATATATGTGAATTACTTTGAAAAGGAGGATATAGATCACCTGAACAAACTCTTTTTGACTGCTGCATCCTACAATGCCGGTCCGGTTCGGATCAAACAGCTCCGGAGTGAAGCGTCCGAGATGGGGCTTGATCCCAACATCTGGTTTCGGAATGTGGAAGTGGTGGCGGCTAAGAGAATCGGACGCGAAACAGTGCAGTATGTGAGTAATATTTACAAGTATTATATTGTCTACAGGATCATGACAGATGAACTTGCAAAAAAGAAGGGGCAGAATAAGGCTGTTTTAAGAGACCGATAAACTGGAAAGATTCGCAGTCGTTTACCGGTTCAGGGTTATGATGATTTTCAAGCTTCTTTATAGAAAAATAAAGGCTTCTACTCTCCGGACAAACTTTTGATGGGGACCGCCACATCATGGCCCAGGACAGATGGCTCCCTATATGAATATAATGGCTATATGAAAAATCATTCGCAAACATGATTTGAATAAATAGGTACTAAAAAACTGATTATTGTTGAAAATGTCATGACTTGATCTGGTAGCCGAGCATGGATTTAGCTGATGTTTGGGTGAAGAATCATGCACGTATTGTTCACTTGGCATATTCTCAATATATCACCAGCTCGGACCATAGCGCGGATTATACAAGATGTTGCGGTCAACCTTTCTTTTATGAATGAAGATTGGCAGTTGGAGTTCACGGCCAAAAATTTAAAAAATAAGTTATTACATGTACGTAACAGTAACGTACTTATCAATTCTACAAATAGTATCTAAGAGTCGTACCTCTCCCAAATAAAATCGTTAAATCAATATGAGAGGAGTGTCCAATGAAGAAGGACCTGAAAACAGTTTTGGTCTTGTTGTGTACTTTCGTTATGTTGGCGGGAGTGCAGGCGCAGGCTGCCCAGGACCACTGGAAAAATCTGGCAGAGCTGCAATTCCCTGGTGGATACCCCACGGCAGAGAGTTCAGAGCGGTTGTTTGACGAGCTTGACTTTCAGCGAGCCGTGCAGGTCTACCTCTGGGCCTTGCCGGCGATGAACATCGACGCCATGCGGCAAGGTTCGGAAGCCGCATTCGGCGCCGGTAACCATATCCTGCCCGTTTGGAAAGATCGGTTGAACACCAAGACCAAGGTGACGACTCCCAATTCCGATGTTGTTTACGCCATGAGTTATCTTGATTTGAAGGCTGGGCCGGTCGTGGTCGAAGTGCCAGCAGGACTCCAGGGTATGTTCGACGATTTCTGGCATCGGCCTATCTGCGATGTCGGATTCGTGGGACCTGATAAGGGCAAGGGGGGCAAATATCTGCTTCTGCCGCCCGATTACAAGGGTCAAAAACCGAAAGGATATTTCACCTACCGCAGCCCCACCTATCGTGTGTTTCTTTTCTGGCGCGGTTTCCTCGTAGATGGCAAAACCGACGAGGCCGTAAAAACCATCGAAAAGACTGTCATCTATCCAATGGGCAAGAAAGCCAGTGCACCGGCCATGGTGTTCCCCAATGCATCGAAAAAGCCTGTGAACATGCTGGTCACCCAGGACATCAGCTACTTCGAGAATCTGAAGCAATTCATCGACTACGAGCCGGTGGACCCCGAAGACTTTGCCATGCGGGGAATGATGGCGACCCTGGGTATGGTCAAAGGCCAGCCGTTCGAACCCGATGCTCGAATGAAGGCCATACTCAACCGGGCCGCCGATGTGGCGTGGAAAATGGCCTCGGTGCAGCGCTACGAGCGGCGTATCCCCGGCACCAGGCGCTACGAGGACCGCCAGTACGACGAGGGCTTCATCGGCGGCAGCGAAGTGTTCGAAGGCGACACTTACCTTAACTTCGACTCGCGCACGGCGTTCTTCCGCTTCGCCTACTCCAGCAGCCCGGCCATGGTGGTGGACATGGTGGGCAAAGGCTCCAAATACCCGCTTACCTTCAAGGATGCCGATGGCAACTTCCTGATGGGCGGGAACAGCTACAAGATGCACCTGCCAAAGGGGATACCGGCGGAGAATTTCTGGGCCGTCACGCTTTACGCTGCGCCCACCGCCGCGGGTGTGGATAAGCCGGGGCAGTCGATTCCTTCCATCAATTCAAATAAAAAACTGAAATATAACGAAGACGGTTCCATTGACCTCTACTTCGGCCCCAATCTGCCGCAGGGTGCGCCTGAGTCCAACTACATCGGGACTAACAAGGGAGAAGGATACTTCATGATTCTCCGGCTCTACAGTCCCGGCAAGGCTTATTTCGACAAGACCTGGAAGCCGGGGGATTTGGTCAAATTGAACTAAGGGCTGCAATGAAATGATCTAAGGAGGCAACACAATGTTAAAAGCACTGATCAAAGGTTTCTTTTTAGTTTGTGCGATCGTCATGCTGGTAGGAACGCAAGCGCAGGCTGAAACCTTAAAAACCCCCATCGGTTCGCTGAGTTTCACCCAAGACTTTGCTAACGGCTATCCCACAGATGCGACCGTTAAAAAGCTCTACGATGCCCGTGATTTCCAGAGGGCTTGCCAAGCCTATCTCTGGTCGATCCCGATTGTCTCGATGGCGCAGTGGCAATACGCCTACACCAAGCAGTTGGGTGCGGAGAACGGACAGACCGTGCTTACGGAAAGCTACGATGACAAAGTGGGCGGCTTGACCTACAACGCGACGACACCCTATGCGATTCCCTTCATTGATCTGGCGGACGGCCCCTGGGTGGTCGTGATGCCTGAAGGGGAGGTCCGCGGTGCCGCTCACGACATGTGGCAGATCGGTATCACGCAGATTACAGAACCGGGTAAATACCTGTTTGTGGGGCCGGGCCAGGATGTGCCCAGCGGGGCCAAGGCTGAGGGGTACCGAATATTCCAGTCCCCCACCATGACTGTGATGCTGGGAATCCGATTGATGTCGACGGATAAAGGCGTACGCATGAGCATTCTGAAGAAGATTGGTATCTATCCGTACGCGGAGCGAGAGAACCCCAGGCCGCGAGGCTACATTACACCGAATGGAAAACCCTGGCTAGCGGCTCATCCGAGGGGCATGGAGTACTGGGAAAGGCTGGCCGATGTCCTGAATCGCGAACCGGTCGCAGAACGGGATCGCTTTTTCATGGCCATGCTCAGGCCCCTGGGCATCGAGAAGGGCAAGCCCTTCAAACCCACCAAACGCCAGAGGCTGATCCTGACCCAAGCGACACTGGTGGGTGAGGCGATGGCCAAGGCCAACGATTTCGCCAAGCGCATGGAAGAAGCGCATTACGTGGATGGTCTGCAGTGGCATTTTGCCACAGTGGCCAACCCGGACCAACGCGCCGAATATTACGACCAGCTTGATGAACGGGCTGCCTGGCTCTATGAAGCAGTCACTAACGACCCGGCCATGCACGGCCAGAAAACCGGCAAAGGTCAGGTTTACATGGGGACCTACAAGGACAAAGACGGCGACTGGCTCGACGGCGGCAGGAATTATGTCCTGCATGTTCCGCCGGATGCCCCGGCGGAGGCGTTTTGGTCGATTACCCTTTACGACGTGGATACGCGATGCCTCATCCGGAACGAGCAGAAGATTGCGGATCGATCATCACGCATGGGCCTGATTAAAAATACAGACGGTTCCGTAGATATCTACTTGGGGCCGGATGCGCCCAAGGGCAAAGAAAAGAATTGGATTCCAACGGTGGCCGGCAAGGCCTGGTTCCCCTATTTCAGGCTCTATTCACCAAAGAAGGCATTTCTCGATAGGACATGGGTGCTGCCGGATATCGAAAAAGCCGGATGAATCTTTAACCTCTCCGACTGGGAACCACTTCTATCTATTTTCCCCCGGACGTATCGAATGAAAAGCGTGGATTGAGGTTAAAAGTCCACGCTTTTCTTATTTGCAGCTATACCATATCTTGTGGTGACTGAACTTGGTGCTAAACTTGTGCTTTCTCCAACGTATCTCAGGCTCGGTTTCAAATGAGAAACGGACAGGAGATTTATAAAAACCGTAGCCCAGTGAGACCACAAAATCAGAATGGGAGAACCACTAAATCTCGCGGTTGAGCCATGCATTTGTTGTAACTCTGAGATGCGAGAATACCTATATAAAGTGCGCGTTGGATTTTCCAGGCAAAAAAGCTAACTTACATCTCCCACTCTTGACAATATGCAGCCAATATGAGACAGAATGATCATGCACGTATTGTTCACTTGAGGTACGGTGATATCACAAATTCTGTCCATATTTGAATATTCTCAATATACGTCAACAGTGAGCAAACCTGAGAGATAAAACTCAGTATTTCAAGTTCACTCGATTAACCCGAATTGAACATAAAAGGGCATTATGGTGTGATTGCTGATGAAAAACAAAAGAAGGTTCCTCGCTATTTCAAGTGGGTAAGCCGAAATTCAGTTTTCCTGCTATAAGATAGATTATAGTAACAATATTTCGAGTAGTTCGGTAGCCACGAGCTCGAGCCTTGGCAGCCTG